>PDWJ01000033.1_pt1 | contig 272190 bp, 245 predicted proteins | sample 1430881 | NCBI WGS metagenome assembly PDWJ01 (sample SAMN01162460, study PRJNA174530) | Oral metagenome, whole genome shotgun sequencing project. | biome: Marine environment; feature: Marine mammal; material: Swab sample of the gingival sulcus; isolation source: swab sample of gingival sulcus...
GTAGTTGTTTGCCAGAATATGGGCAAGTATTGGGTCATATTTTTTTTCCGTATGTCTGGCTATTCCGATTGTTATGTGTTTTCCAAGCCGGGCAATCATATCTTCCTTTACGTTTTCATAGCTTGTACCGGCGCTTTTATCTACCAGAATTACAAAGTTTTTATGATTTTCAAAAAGCTGATACAGGTATTTATTGCCCACTTTTTCAAATCGATTCAGGCCGTTGCCTTCTTCAAGGGCTTCTTCTGCCTCCATGGCCTGGAAAAAACTCTTGTAAACATTCCCCACCACCGCATCAAAAAGTTCAGTCTTGTTCTTAAAATAGGAGTAAATCAGGCCCACAGACACATTTGCCCTGCGGGCAATATCTGCAAGCTTGGCACTGCGGTAGTCTTTTTGATAAAAAACCTCTTCCGCTGCCTTGAGAATATTGTTTTTGATTTCCTCTTTTAAAACTTGCAAATAAAACTCCTTTACTCTCCCGATAATTTGTTTTTTCAATCACACAAAAAAACAAGCTGAAGCACTGCTGTTTCAGGTATGACCGGCTCAAAGCTGAATGTTTATTCAAGAATAACAATTGTCCTGGTTTTTGTCAATACCTGAAAAGACTGAACGACCCTCTACTACAAGTCGGGGTGTTCACAAACCGTCGATTTGAAATCGACTATCATCTTGTGCGGACTCATAACGGATTGGCTTCTGAAGTGTTTAACACGACTCCAGACTGGTCATGCACCGTCCCCGGAAGCCTGTCCAATCTAATATTCTGCTCTGTTATGCTGAACTCTGATGCATATTCTGACTTGATTGATGGATTAAAACAGCTGATCTGGACGGGGATTCTGATGAGGATGTGATAGCAAGGTTTTCTGAGCCTAATCATATTGACTCAATTGTCGTGTTCATCAATCATCAGGTGGGACTACTATCTCCTCCAAATCCATTACAGGTACAAACTATGGTACCTCTTTAGAGACCTGTCATCCATAGACGCTGCTCTGGATACCGCTGAAGAGATTATTGTCTATTCCATGGAGCGGATCTGCAACGGAAAAAGCGTTCCATACTCCAAGAAAGTGATAAGTCTTTCAGATGGTTCCGCATCCATGATCATTAAGGGTGACAGGGAGCCGGATATCGGATACCGTCCCCAGGTGTGCAGAAGCCGGAACGGGTTCGTTACCGCGCTCAAGGTACCGGAGGGTAATACTGCGGACTCCCCTCAGCTTGACTCCATGGTCATGGAGTCAATACAGAACACCAATACTGTTCCCGAGAAAGTCAGTGCTGATGACGGATATTCCTCAGGAGCCGGACTCGAGATGGTTAAGTCCATAATCGGGGTAAAACATGTGAGTTTGTCAGGAACAAAGGGCAAACGGTTAATGACCGATGATGAATGGTTCAGTCAGGAACTCTCTGAATTCCGGAGGAACCGTTCTGCGGTGGAGTCATTGATGTTCGTTCTGAAGTATGTGGTCAATTTCGGCAGGGTCAGACGGAGAGGCATTCTTGCGGTAAGGACTGAGCTTATGGAAAAGGCGATTGCCTGCAACGTCATGCGTATCGTTCATCTCCGCAGGGAGCGGCGAAAGCAGATCCCCCTGGCATTGTAACCATACTTGGGCAGCTGACAGGTTGTTCTGGTGGTGGAATGTATCCTGATTCTGGGATACGGTCAGTTCCTGGATTATTTAAGCGGTATATTCCGCACTAATACGAGCATTGCCTATGCTAATGCCTTGGCGGGAGCCCCTGACTGGGTTATGATGCTTGAGGTGCTCCCTTTCTGGATGGGGTCTAGCTATGCCCTGCCCAATTCCAGTTCTAGCTCCAGTGACCAGAGCGACTTTTCCCAACAGCGAGAATTTTTCCAGGATCATGTTTTCACCCCTATGTGGTTCCATCACACCCCCCAAAGATATTTTTAATAACATCTCACCTAAAAAGAGCCAATACAACAAACGCCTTTCCTCCCCAACAGACATTGGGTTCGACATGAGTTCAACGTACCCAAAGTGGGAAGCACGCTTTCAAGCTCAACGCCTCTCACCAAAGAATCTATGCTCCATCAGTCAGTAGCGCTATCTCGACCGTCTATGCTGATTCTGATACAACGTTTTTTAAAAACTCGAAGAAGGATTTACCGGTGAATTGACACCCCTGATCGGCATTGAGAATCTTAGACTGCCCCACATCCAGAATTTTGTTCAAAGTGATGACACAAAATTGAGCATCCAGGATGTTGGAGACCTCCCAAGAGAGAATAGAGCGACCGCACCGGTTAATGACGGCTACACAATATATAAAGCCACTGGAAACGCCATAGCACGTGATATTCGTTCTCCAGAACCGGTTCAGCCTGATCAGCTGTGCGTTCCGAAACTGCCAGGGGAGAATCCCCCTCTCGAATAAAGGCTGCTGCATCCAGACGTGGGAGCTATGTCTTCAAAGCCCATAAGCCGCATCAGACGTTGAGCTCTCCTGCTATCTACGTCGTACCCTCCACGACGAAGACGGGCGATCATTTACGGCTCCCAGCCGAGAATATCACATCGCCTCCGCGATACTAAGCTCAGGACGGTCCAGTTCTACACAGGCCCGTCTTATTTCTTCCGATACAGATAAGCTTGGGAGAGCATCTATAGTTTACGGAAGACCCCGTGTGCTGGAGCTTTGGGATTCCACTACAATCTCCGTTTCTTCCACTACCTCATCTGGAGAGTAGGCCCCGAAAAAGCCCTGGAAAGCTGCACCAGGGCTTTTTGCCTTGAATTTCGGTAGACTTTGCTACCGTTTGACTGCCCATATATCTCTCTTTTTCTGAGACCACATGATACAGCAGTTTGTCTTGAACTTTACCTTAACAACTGAGCTTTTGGTCTTTTTTACGAAAGTACCGAACCTCCATCTCTCCTCAAGACACCCAAAAGCCCACTCTTAGTAAACTCAAAAAATATTTTAGTTTACAACGAAAGTACTTTTATATGTTACAAAAAGAACATTCAGAAGACTGTTTTTTTTGACTATTGTTTTCCTTATACTTGCAAGAACCTTACAACGACCGAGACATTCTCGGTGTATTTTTATGCCTCTGGATATTGTATAAAAGAACGAAACTTATTTGATTTTCAAATTCAATGTGGATATAGTCATATTGGAATGTAGCGTTCAACCTGTATGGCAGTGGCATACACCTTAGCCGAGCTGAGGAGGAATCCACGTGAGAGAACGCAAGAAGGACTTGGCCTACCAGGCTATCAAGAGCATGATTCTTTCCAAGAAGCTAACCAGCGAACAGTTTCTTTCCGAAAACGACCTGGCAAAAAAGCTGAACATAAGCCGGACTCCAGTGCGGGAGGCCCTTCTTCGTCTCAAATCGGAGGGGTTTATCCGCATCATACCCCACAAAGGAGCCGTCATCAACGAGGTTTCCATCGTGGAAGCTCGAGAGATTTTCGACATGCGTATGGCAATTGAGGAGTTCGTGGTTCGAAACGTTGCCGACCAACTGGAACCAGAACACTTCGCTATCCTGGACCGTTTGATCGATCAGCAGGAACAAGCGTCTGCGGCTAAGGACCTGGAGTCCTATCTGGCCGCAGATAGCGAGTTCCACGATTTTTTCCTGAGATTGTATAGAAACCGCGTCATATGGGATGCCGTTCTTCACGTCCGACAGCGTTTTCTCACCGTCGGGATATCGGTCCTGGTGACCCCTAAGGACATCGAGATATCCCTTCAGTACCACAAAGACATGGTGGAGGCTCTTCGAAGGGGAGATGTGGAAGAGGCGGTTCGCATAACTCATGACCACCTTAAATTCGGCAAGGCAAACCTTTTTCGGTAAACGTTCGGTGCCTTGAATCAATCTTCACGAATTTTCAGACATTAAGGAGGGAGCAATATGTGCGCAAAGCCAGTCCATAGAAAGGCGACGGTTCCGATCTCCTCGTACCCCAAGGATCTACTCACGAGTCTGTATCGAACCATGGTGACTATCCGGCTGTTCGAACAGACGGTCGAGAAGCACTTTCTGGCTGGGGATATCCCCGGATTTGTCCATCTCTACATCGGCCAGGAAGGCGTGGGTGCCGGAGTCATGGCCAACCTCACCAACGAGGATTACATCGAGAGTACCCACCGGGGACATGGACACACCATCGCCAAGGGCGCCGATCTCAAACGAATGATGGCGGAGATCTTCGGCAAGAGGACAGGCTACTGCAAGGGAAAGGGAGGGTCCATGCATATAGCCGATTTCAGTGTGGGGATGCTGGGAGCCAATGGAATCGTCGGCGGAGGATATAACCTGGCCGTAGGGGCTGGCCTGGCGTCCAAAATCCGAGGAGATAATCGAGTCTCCGTAGTTTTCTTCGGCGACGGAGCCTCCAATCGGGGAACATTTCACGAGGCTCTGAATATGGCGTCAGTATGGAAGCTCCCCGTTCTCTTCGTATGTGAAAATAATCAGTGGGCTTCCACGACCCCATACCTCACAACTACTTCGGTGGCCGACATCGCTGACCGGGCCCAAGGCTATAGCATCCCCGGCAGTATCGTGGACGGAAACGACGTTATGGCGGTCTACGAGGCAGCTAAGGACGTGATCCAAGGCATTCGATCAGGTGAGGGACCAGCCATTCTGGAGTGTAAAACCTACAGGATTAAAGGACATTTTGTGGGAGACCCTGAAAAATATCGAACTAAGGAAGAGGTACAAAAGATCTTCGATGACGATAACCCCATCGATCGTTTCGAAAGATCCGTCATTGAAGGGGGATGTCTCTCCCAGGGAGACTTAGACGTCGTGAAGGAACAGGCCCAAGCCTCTATTGAGGAAGCCGTTCAGTACGCGATGGCAAGCCCCGAACCTGATCCATCGGAGCTTTTGGATGACCTATACGTGTAGAGGCTGGAGGGATTGATCATGTCTGAGACGAAAACGATAAGTTTTTCACAGGCGACCCTTGAGGCCATGGAGGAAGAGATGGCTCGGGACAACACTGTGTTCATCATGGGCGAGGATATCGCCCGACAGGGGGGAATTTTCGGGCAATTCAAAGGACTCCCGGACGCTTTCGGAACAGAGCGGATTCGGGACACGCCCATCACTGAGACGGCTATCGTCGGAGCCGCCGTGGGGGCTGCTCTAGCAGGAATGCGGCCCATCGCAGACATGCATTTTGCCGATTTCATGTTAGTCTGTGGGGACGAGATCTACAACCAGATGGCAAAGGTCCACTACATGTTCGGGGGACAGAAAACGGTTCCCATGGTCCTTCGGGCACCTGACGGGCTGATCAACCAAGCAGCAGCACAGCATTCTCAAAGTCTGGAGGCGTTTTTCCAGCATATTCCAGGACTCAAAGTGGTGATCCCGTCCAATCCGGCAGACGCTAAAGGTCTCCTTAAGTCGGCGATCCGGGACGATAACCCTGTCATTTACTTCGAACACAAGGCCTTGTTCAATGTGAAGGGAGAGGTCCCTACAGGTGAGTATTTGACCCCCATCGGGAAAGCTCAGGTGGTGACCGAGGGATCGGACGTGACCCTGATTTCCTACTCTCACTGCCTCCACGCCGTGGCCAAGCCAGTCGTCGAGATGGCTGCCAGGGAAGGAATATCGGTGGAACTTGTCGATCTTCGATCCATATCGCCCGTGGACAAGGAAACGATCCTCCAGTCGGTGAGTAAAACCGGTCGGTTGGCTATCGTTCATGAGGCGGTGAAACAGGGGGGCGTGGGAGGAGAAATCGCGGCTATGGTGGCTGAGGAAGCCATCGATGTTCTGGACGCACCGATACTCCGATTCGGGGCTCCCTTTACGCCAGTACCCTTTGCCAAACCTCTGGAGCAGGCCTACCGAATCAAACCGGAGGTTGTCCTGGACGGCCTCCGTCGGATGATGTAGCTCATGTCCACCTTTCAGGCGGCAGTCGCCTACTCAACCAGGCGGATCGCGGCCCGCCTTACCCCGGGGAGCGACCTGTTTCAAGGGATTCGAGACATCTGTGAGCGGTACGACATAACCTGCGCCAGCATAGACCTGCTGCTGGGAAGTCTTCGCTCAGCGACGGTAACCTGTATCACCTCCGACCCGAACTCCCCATCGGGAACCGTCTATCGACCCCCTCTCACCGTCAGCGGGCCTCTGGAGCTTATCGGAGCGTGGGGGACCATCGGAGTCGAGGATAACGCCATTGCCGTTCATCTTCACGGTCTCGTCGCTCTTGACGAGCACTCCCCCATCTGCGGCCATTTTGTCGACAGTGGGGAGAACCTGGTATTGGCTACCGCAGAGATTCAGTTAACTGAACTGATGGGGATGGAATGGCTCAGAGAAATCGACTCAGAGACTGGTTTTCCCCTCTTCAAGCCTCAGCAGGGCGATCCCCAGCCTTAATAGGAGGTGATGATGAGAAAAATCAACGGCATCCACAATACGATGGATACACCTGAACAGCCACAACATAAGGAGGAGAGGACATGAAAAAATCGCTTCACGCAATCATAATTGCCAGTATGATTCTGTGTCTGTCCGCCACGGCTTTCGCCCAATATAAGGCCGAGTACAAGATGAGCGTCAACCCAGGAGCTGTCACAGCCTGGGGGATGGGGGCAGGCTATTTCGCCGATCTGGTCAAGGAACGAACCAACGGCCGGGTTAACATCAAGGTCTACTATTCAGGCCAGCTGTTCGCGGGCAAACAGACTGCCGAGTTCCTGTTGCTCCGTAACGGGGCAATCGACTTTTCCCTCGCCTCAACCATCAACTGGTCTCCCCAAGTCAAGGAACTGAACCTACCGGGATTGCCGTTCTTTATATCAGCCTATGGAAATAAACGTTATGAGGCCATGGACGCCATCGAGAACGGCAAAGCCGGCAAAATGATGATCAAAGCCATGGAGAAAAAGGGTGTCACCTTCCTAGCCTGGGGTGAGAATGGGTTCCGAGAGATGACCAACAGCGTCCGAGAGGTCGCCAAACCCGAGGACATGAAGGATCTGAAAATCCGGGTCGTGGGCAGCCCCATCTACATCGACACGTTCAAGGCCCTGGGAGCGAACCCCATCAACATGAACTGGGCCGAGGCTACCACGGCTTTCCAACAGAAGGTCGTGGATGGGCAGGAAAACCCTCTTGTTGGTATCTGCATTCCCGTCAAGATCTGGAACTACCATACGTACCTGACCAACTGGCACTATGTCATCGATCCCCTGGTTCTTGCGGCTAACCCCAAGGTCTGGAAGGGATTCTCTAAAGAGGATCAGCAGATCATCCGCGAGTGTGCCCTTGATTCGATGAAATACGAGAAGGCCATCGCCCGCATCGGCATGGACGATGGACAATCTCTGGCCTATCTTCAAAGCATCGGAAAAGCACCGGAGGAGGTAGATCCCTACGCCCTCTGTGAGAAGAACGGTATGGTCATAACCAACCTGACGCAGAAAAACCTGAAAGCATTCCGAGAGGCCACCGCCGGGATCCGGAAGGATTGGACAAAAAAGATCGGTCCCGAGTTAGTTGCCGCAGCGGAGGAGGATATGGCCTCGGTTAAATAACCGGATGAACACCCAGACCGGGGGGGGGGCCATACCTCTCCCCGGCTCTTGTCTCGAAAGGAGTGTCGACCCGTGGCTCGACGTTTTTTCGACCATTTTGAAGAGATCATCGGCTCCGTACTCGTTGCCGTTATGGTCACGATATCCTTCGTTAATGTAATAACTCGTTATTTCATAAAGATGTCCCTGTCATGGTCGGAGGAGATCACCGTCAATCTCTTCGTGTGGGTCGTCCTGCTCGGGACCGCCACCGCCTTCAAAAAAGGCAGCCATCTGGGGATGTCGTTTCTTTACGACAGGCTTTCCTCATCGTGGAAAAAACCTCTGAGTCTCCTGTCAGGACTGATCTGCATTGTTTTTTTCATAATTCTCGGTTGGCTGGGGGGCCTTGAGGTTCGGGACGAAATTCAACTGTCGGTCACCACCGAATCTCTTGCCATACCGGTATGGTACTACACCGTCGCTCTCCCAATATTCTCAGCGTTGATCATCCTTCGGGTGTTTCAAAGTACGTGGCGCTTTCTTCGGGATCAAGCCGAAGAGAAGGAGGACTAACCATGAGTTTTTCCGATCCGGCACTATGGACTCTGATTCTGTTCCTCGTCCCCCTGCTCATCAAGGTCCCGATCTCTATCGCCCTCGGCGGAGCCGCCGTAACAGTCGTGTACTTCTGGGAGATGGGGCTCCCCATGATCTCATATAACTTTTACGCCGGTATCTCCAAGTTTCCGCTTCTGGCTATCCCGTTTTTCATCCTGGCGGGGGTCATCATGGAAAAAGCCGGAATCGCCGAGCGAATTATCGACCTGATGAAAAAGCTGGCGGGCTCGATGACCGGAGGTCTCGCAATCGCTACCGTGGGGGTAGCGACCTTCTGGGGAGCCGTCAGTGGCTCGGGTCCCGCCACGGTTGCAGCTTTGGGGCTGATCCTTATCCCTGGCATGGCAACTGCGGGATATGACAAGGCTTTTGCGGCAGCCACCGTATCCGTGGCGTCGGGCCTGGCCATCATCATTCCACCGAGCATCGCCTTCATCGTCTACGGCGGGGTAGCTGATGTGTCCATCCCAGCCCTCTTCGCCGCTGGCTTTCTTCCAGGCGCGGTGGTCGCTCTATGTATGATGATGGCAGTCTACCTGGTCTCCCGGCAAATGGGCTACGGTGGGGGAGAACCTCCGAAACCAGGCGACCTCGTCCGATCGTTCAAGCGCGCACTCTGGGGCATCATGGCACCAGTGATCATTCTGGGAGGAATCTACGGCGGAGTGTTCACACCCACCGAGGCTGCAGCCGTGGCCGTTTTTTATGGTTTGTTCGTCGGAGTATTTATATATCGGACCATCAACTCATTCTCCATCATGTACGACATTCTCTCCTCGACGGTAACGGCAACATCGGTGGTCATGATCGTGGTAACCTGCGCCGGTCTTTATTCGTGGGTGGGGGCCACGGTCGGCTTGATCGAGAAGGCCGCAGGAGTTCTTCTGAGCATCTCGTCATCCTCCACAATCGTGTTACTCATGATAAACGTTATCTTACTTTTCGCCGGGATGGTCCTCGATGCTATCTCCATCTACTACGTATTCCTGCCCATCCTGCTGCCTATCATGGCACATTTCGGCTGGGATCCCATCTGGTTCGGAGTCATGATGACCATCAATCTGGCGGTAGGGCAGGTAACTCCACCTGTAGCGGTTAACCTCTACGTCGGAGCGAACATCAGCGGTCTGACTATTGAGGAAATCAGCAAGCCAGCGTTCCCCCTGATACTGGCGGCTCTGGTCGCCCTCGTCATCATTATCGTATTTCCCCAGCTCTCGACTTGGATGCCGACCATGCTGGGACTGAACTAGGAGGTGTCTCCATGGCAACCAATATACCCATGCCCAAACTGGGGCTCACCATGACCGAAGGGACCGTGTCCAAGTGGATCAAGCAAGAGGGTGATCCGGTAAAGACAGGGGAGGTTCTTTTCGTCGTCTCAACCGACAAAATCACCTACGAGGTGCAGTCTGAACGGGATGGTGTGTTGCTCAAAATATACGTGTCCGAAAACCAATCGGTCCCCGTGGGGGCCAATGTAGCGGCGATCGGAGAGGCCGATGAAGTGCTCGAACCGTGTGACGGAGCAGCACCCCTTCAAGAACCTAGCGAACCAACTCTACCGACGATATCTCCCGAGAAGTCGGGAGAGGAAACAAACCCCAAAGGACTTCGAGCCACTCCTAAGGCTCGAAAAACCGCCAAAGACCTTGGAATTGACCTGACCACGATATCGGGATCTGGTCCAGAGGGGAGCATCCGATGTAAAGACGTGATCACAGCATCCAAACGGAGTCCCAAGATGTCACCAGTAGCAGCCAAAATGGCAGCAGATCTGGGTCTCGATCCATCGGCCATTCCCGGGACTGGAAAACGAATCATGAAGGCCGACGTGACAGCTACAGGCACAACCGCCGTTCAGTGCCCTATCGGAGACACAATCGTCCCCATGACCACCATGAGGGCTATCATCGCCCGAAGAATGTTGGAGAGCGTCCAAACAATCCCCGCCGTCACTTACGACGTGGAGTTGGACTGCACGGCCATGATCAATCTCCGAAAGCAGGTCAAGGCTATGGGAGCCCAGATCTCCTACAACGACGTGGTCATGATGGCCTGCGCACGAGCGTTGACGGAGTACCCCATGTGTAACTGCTCCACCGACATGGAGAACCAGAGCTATATCATGCACTCGTCGGTCAACATCGGCCTGGCCGTGGCTATCGAGGGCGGTCTTCTCGTCCCCAACGTCAAGGACGTCCAGACTAAATTCCTCCTCGAGATTGCCACAGCCACCAAAGACCTGGTGGATAGAGCCAGATCCAATCGACTCCTGCCCCAAGATCTGGAGGGAGGGACCTTCACCATCACCAACCTGGGAATGTTTGGAGTGAAGAGCTTCAGCCCTATCGTCAACCCACCTGAGTCGTGTATCCTGGCGATCAACGCCATGAGGGAAACTCCAGTGGTTGTTGATGGAGCTGTGGTGGTCCGAACCATAACCAATCTGTGTCTCACAGCAGACCATCGTTCGGTGGACGGCGCCGACGGTGCCCAATTCCTGACTCGGGTGAAAGAGCTTCTGGAATCCCCGATGCTCCTGTTGCTGTAGGAGGCGATCATATATGACATCTCAAAAAAACGTGGTCGTCGTCGGTGGCGGACCGGGAGGGTACGTTTGCGCCATCAGGCTGGCCCAACTGGGCGCTTCTGTCATCGTTATCGAACGGGAACGAATGGGGGGCACCTGTCTGAACTGGGGCTGCATCCCAACCAAGGTTCTCGTCCACACCGCCGAGCTCTATCATGAGGCAGTAAACGCCGCCGATCTGGGACTCCATTTCGAGGGAGTATCCATTAACTGGAAGGAGCTCATGACCCGCAAGGAGCAGGTTGTCGAGCAACTGGTGGGCGGCGTCGAGGGGCTCATGGCCGCCAACAATATATCGGTGATCACTGGAGAGGCTTCGTTCCTATCGTCCAATACCCTTCAGGTGAACGACACGGTAATATCCTTCGACACCGCCATTATCGCCACCGGATCGGAGACGGTGATTCCGCCCATCCCTGGTATCGACATACCCGGGGTCATCACAAGCAGAGAGGCTCTGGATCTGGACAGAATACCCCACTCACTGACCGTGATCGGAGGCGGGGTTGTCGGGATGGAATTCGCCTCAATATACTCTATCCTTGGAACCAAGGTCACGGTGATTGAGATGCTCGATTCGGTACTCTCCTCTATGGACGGAGACATAACATCCGTGGTGAAAGGCAGGCTTGAGGGAGCAGGCGTTCGATTCCACACATCCTCACAGGTGACGGGGTTCACTATGGACGGCAACATCGTGGCAACCTCGGTAAAGACCCCTACAGGCCCAATGGTCGTCCACTCAGAAAAGACCCTCCTGTCGGTGGGACGAAGACCAGCCACAAACTCTCTCCTGTTGGAAAACGCTGGGATTCGTCATGATCGGGGACGGATACTCGTGGACGAGGCGATGAGCACATCGACTCCGAATATATACGCCATCGGCGACTGTTGCAGCTCCATCCAGCTGGCCCACGTGGCCTCGGCTCAGGGGGAAGTGGCAGCGGAGAACGTTATGGGACACAGGAGATTCATGGAATACAAAACAGTTCCGAGCTGCGTCTATACTCTACCTGAGGTGGCATCGGTCGGCCTCAGCGAATCGGAGGCAATCAGAAAGGGGTACGAAGTACAGGTAGGACGATTTCCTCTGTCTGCCAACGGCAAGAGTTTGATCATGAAGGGGTACGACGGCCTCGTGAAGTTCGTGGTAGACCGACGATACGACGAGATCCTCGGAGTTCACATGGTGGGGCCCAGGGTCACAGACCTCATCGTAGAAGGAGCTCTGGCCCTTCGACTGGAGGCAACGGTTGAGGAGATCGTCACCACGATACACGCTCATCCCACGATTGGCGAAGCTCTGGGAGAGGCTGCCATGGCTGTCCATCACCGGGCTGTTCATATGCCTCCGACAGCCCTCCCAATTACATAGAAAAGAGCTTTCTCCCCTGGGCAAGGTACAGTACAATGCTCCCAAAGAGCTTGAGAGGGGGAGAACTCATGACTGGACCGATCATCGCCATAGCCTCTAACCTGGAGTATCTGAACGAGGACAAGCTGACCCTGAACATAGCCTACGCCCAGGCTATTCGAAACACCGGAGCTATTCCGGTGATTCTGCCCGTGACCGACGATCACGATGAGATATCCACCGGGCTTGATCTGGCATCAGGCCTCCTGCTGCCAGGGGGATCCGACATATCCCCCCGGTTTTTTCGGGCAGAGCCTCACCCCGATATCGAGGAGGTTAAGCCCGAGCTCGACAGGTTTCAGCTGGCGATGACGGCCATGGCCCTGGAAAGGCAGCTGCCCATCCTGGGAATCTGTCGGGGAGCTCAGGTGCTGAACGTGGCTCTTGGGGGGAGCCTCATACAGCACATCGCCCCCGGAAAGGATACTGTTCAGCACCGTCAGAAAAGTCGTCGAAATGTTCCGAGCCACTCCGTGACCGCCGAGGCAGGTTCTCTTGTGGAGCAGATTCTCGGCCGGACTTTCCGGGTCAACAGCTATCACCACCAGGCGGTGGACACCCTGGGCCAAGGTCTGCGTATCACCGCTCGAGCGAGCGACGGGATCGTTGAGGCCGTGGAGCTTGAGGGGCACCCTTTTGTTATTGGAGTTCAATGGCACCCCGAGAACATGGCCGACCAGGACGGCCCTATGGCGCCTCTCTTTCAAGTCTTTGTTGAGGTCTGTGCATCTCGCTTGCCTTCCCATTCCCAGGAAACCGAGGATCGCCAGCAACGCTCGTCCGTACGACGTACAATCCAGATCTAAATACCAATATCGCCCCTGAAACTAAAAGCTGGGGAGACATTTTCCGATGTCTCCCCAGCTTTTTATGCATTTCAAGTCTCAATCAAATTAGCCTGACTTCGTAGCTTCGTCCGATCGTGCTATCTCATTGAGAGAGAGACCGATCTCCAAATATTGGGCCTCCGATTCCTGAAAGTGTTTCATGTCACGGGGATACCCCTCTTTGCGGTATTTCCGGTCTTTTTTATGTTCTTCGAGAGTGTGGCAAAGCTCCTGAAAAACCCCCATGGCCCGATCCATCTCGCGAACGTACGCTCGAAGGGCCATGAGGAACCGCCTCTGTGAATCCTCCGAGGGATTCAGCTCCTTTATGCCCTCCCGAACACCCCTCAGTCGCTCCCGCAGGGGAGCTACATCCCGAGCAGCAGCGAGAGGATCGGGACGGATAAAGCCCAGAGCTTTTTTGAAGGAGAACCGAAACAGACGGTTTTGGATAGCCAGGTACTCCCGAAGAACCCTGTTCGTCTCCAAAGCCGGCTCAGGAAAGTCGATCATGTATGCGCATCCTGACGAGCACGTTTTCCCAAGGCATGACGATGGTACCGAACCCAAGCACCTCGGCTGAGTTTAGCAACGAACATGCCCTGCACACTGAAAAATTCATCTGACAAGATAACAAGATAACCCCCTTCTCTGCTCTCGCCCTTTATAGTTGGATATCTCGATAAAGGAGTGTGTACTTTTTATCTTTCAAACGGTCTCACATATACGACCAAAAACTCAAGAAACCTCTCCAAAAGCAGTGTACCCCGACATGCGGGGAAAGGCAACTCATCGACAAAATCTGGACTCAAAACATTGAGATGAATCGCCTACCCCGGGCTTGCTTTTTTTGTTAAACAAGGTACACTAAGTTTGGTGCTTAATTTTTTTGCCCCGATCATGAGGGTCGAGGGCTTTTGTTAGTGCACAGAGGAAAGGAGACGATGGTTGTGAAAAAAGTTATTCGAGGAATTTTGGTTTTTTCGCTCTCCCTGATCGTGACCGCCTCCGCAATGGGGTGTACCGATATCGTGGCGGGCAAAGACGCCACGGTTGACGGTTCGGTCATCACCTCCCATACCGCCGACGGCGCCTTTTACGACGGTCGAGTTCGACTCATCCCCGGCGGTACACATTCAAAGGGCGAGATGACCCCAGTTTTCTGGAACATCACCAACGAGGAGTACGGTCCACCCCAGAAGATCGGCGAGATTCCTCAGGTAGAACAGACCTATGCATACTTCCACGTGGGATATCCCTTTATGAACGAACATGGGGTGGCTATTGGTGAGACCACTATCGGTCAGAAAGAGGAGCTTAAAACCTTCCGCCCTGACGCTCGGGCCATCCTGACCATTGAGCAGTTGGAGGCTCTCGGTCTCCAGCGAGCCAAGACCGCCCGGGAGGCCATCGCTGTCATGGGAGATCTGGCCGAAAAATATGGATTCCTTCCTTCCTGCGGGAGCGAGGGAGAGTGTCTGAGCGTCACCGACGCTAACGAGGCATGGATCTTCGAGCTCCGTAGCGTGGGCATGATGTGGACCAGGGAGAGTGGCAAGCCCGGCGCCATATGGGTCGCCCAGAGGGTTCCCGACGACATGGTCGTGGTCGTTCCAAATATGAGCCGTATTCAGGAGATCGACCCGAACGATACGGACAATTTCATGGTTGCCAAGGGATACAAACAGTTCGCTATCGACATGGGCTGGTATGATCCTAACGGGACGAAGCCTTTCATCTGGCAAAGAGCTTATTCTCCTTTGACGGGTAACGACAACTGGTCCCTCTCGTCGATGTGGATCCGCAACCGGCTTCATACGATTCACAAGATCCTGGCTCCGTCTCAGGAATGGGATCCCAACGCTGAAACCATGTCATATCCTTTCGCCATCAAACCCGAGAAGAAGATCTCCGTGGCAGACGTTATGGAAATGCTGCGGTCTCACATGACCGGAACTCCCTTCGACATGTACGAGGATCAGGCCTGGTTCGTCCGGGAGGGGGACAAGGCAGTGAAAAGCCCCTTGGCGACGCCCTTCCCCACGAAGGATGTTCGCCGACTTCTGGGCATCCCTTATAACCGCCCGGTGTCCAAATGGGACTGTGCCTATAGCTTCGTATCTCAGGCCAGACGGGACGTTCCAGAACCTATGCGGACAATTCTGTGGTTCGGGTTCGACAACCCCCACACCACATGCTACGTGCCGATCTACAACGGGGTTACCGATACGAAGGAATCGTGGCGAACCTTTGACCGAAACGCCTTCAGCCTGGATTCAACCCAGTGGGCTTTTATCCTGGCCGACGACCTCGTTAGCCGGCGGTATGGCGATTCCATGAGCGACCTTATCTCGGTCCGAGCTCCGCTTGAAAAGAGCTTCTTCGATAAGATCGCCGAGGTGGACGCCAAAGCGGCCAAGCTTTGTAAAGAGTGCCCCAAAAAAGCGAAGGCATACCTGACAGACTTCACAGATTCCTGCATGAAGGACGTGGAGAAAGCCTGGTGGACGTTGAACTGGTCACTTATCACCAAATATAACAACAACAAGATCCACTGATAATAAGCTGAGTACAAAGGGGAGGCCAACAGCCTGTGGCTGTTGGCCTCCCCTCTGCGTTTCTGTTACCGATGTATTTCCAATGAAAATAGAATGGACTGTTGTTTTCTGTAAACACCGCAAATTGCTACAACGAGTACTCCGTATCCGAGACTCCCATATCAGCTCTGAGGCTCTGGGCTATTTCATCTCGAACGACAGGGTCGCGGGACATCCCACGCCATATGGAAACACACGCGACAGCCATCACGATCGAAAAGGGGAAAGCCGCAACGATTGAAATTGTTTGCAAAGCCTTCAAACCTCCGCTGAAAAGAAGTACCGCCGCCAAAGCCGCAAGGAGAGCCCCCCAGAGCGCGACTTTGCCCCTGGAGGGATTCTCCACCCCTTCCTCAGAGTACATAGCCAAAACCAGTGACGCCGCCTGTCCAGATGTTATAAAGAATGTAGCCACCAGAAGAGCAGCCAAACCGGAGAGAATTTTTCCCAAGGGATAACAGGCAAAAACCTTGTAAAGCCCTGTCGATATGTTTTCAACAACCGCCTGCCCCACAGGTGCGATGCCATTGATCTCCAGATGTATTCCCGCCGTTCCAAATATGGCAAACCAAACGAAAGTTCCTAAACTGGGAGCCAGAAGGGCACCGGTAATAAATTCTCGAACCGTTCTTCCCCGGGAAACACGGGCGATAAATGACCCCGCAAAGGGAGCCCATGCAATCCACCAGGCCCAGTAAAAAACGGTCCATCCCCCAAGCCAGTCCGCAAAAGCACCTCCATAGGGTGCCATATGGAAAGATTCCTTGATCAGGCCACTAAAATAATAGGCAATCCCATCCAGTAACGACCGTAACATGGCGACTGACGGCCCGACGAAAAACATTACGATCATGATGAGAAACGCCAGCCACAGGTTGAGATCTGATATGAGTTTTATCCCCCGATTAATACCCGATATGGCCGCACCGATATAAACAACCGCCACACCGACGATAACAGCAAGTTGAGTTGTTACAACATCTGGTACACCCAAAAGATGGTTAAGACCACTGGCTATCTGCATCGCCCCCAACCCCAGAGAGGTTCCCAATCCTGCTAGGGTAGCAAAAATAGTCAGGATATCTATAATTTGACCAAAAGCACCCCTGGCCAGAGTCTCTCCCCCCAGAGGAACAAGGATACTGCTAATCAGAGCCGGAGCTTTTCTGCGGTATTGGGCGTACGCCATAGCCAGCCCCATAACACAGAACCCCGACCAAGGATGAAGTCCCCAATGGAAAAAAGTGATCTGCATCGCCTGTGATGCGGCTTCTATGGATTTGGGGTCAGCTACGGGAGGAGCCATGAAATGCATCAACGGTTCACCAACGCTGTAGAAAACCAAACCAATCCCCATTGATCCAGAAAACAACATCGCCAACCAGGAAAAATTGCTGAATTCTGGGCGATCCCCCGGCTTGCCTAGCACAATTCTACCGAAACGACTCATGGCAATCACAACGCTGAACAGAAGCAGGGCGGACATAACCGCAATATAGAGCCACCCGAAACGATCAATTAAAAACGAAAAAACACCATTTGCCAAATTTCCTAGTCCCTGGGGACTCACGACACCCCATACAACGATACACAGGGTCACTGCAGAAGAGCCGAAAAAAACGAAATTTCGTTGGCGTCTTTCCTTTATCATCCCTCATCGCTCCTTCTCAACTCTCAAAATCTCGATGATCAGCATTTACGGTGCCGTAAAAACTGTCTGACAAGAGATATCTGTCTCCAGAGCCGATATGGCCGTCGACACCAGCTTTCTTCTGAACTCAAACTCTTGTTCCTGATCAAGAGACGGGTTTCCTAATGGGTGGGGTATGGAACTGCCCTGAACAACCCGATTCGGTCCGATGGATACAGCAATATCTGTCAGATTTGTGACCACAACAACGGGAATGCCCGCCAATTCAATTTCCCTGGCCATCGTTGCCCCGCAACGAGTACATGTTCCTCAGGTCGTGACAAGCAAGACAGCGTCGACCTGATCGTCCCGAAGAAGTGCAATAATTTCCCGTGACATTCGAGAAGCATCTTTTTGAGCCGTCCCAGTTCCTACCGTAGCGAAAAATCGCGGATACACCGCTCCAATCTGACCCTGGCGCTCCAAAGCACGCACAGCGTCTAGAGGCAACACACGATTAGGATCTTCATTTGCCGCCGCCGAATCATAGCCCGCGTGGACAGTCACGAAATCACCAGCGTTCAGGCGTTCCATACCTGCTATGTCATATGCACCCCACAGTGTGGCCGATGCAGATTGAATTCTGTCTGGGTTACCTTCAGGAACAATACCTCCAGATGTTACCAGCGCAACGGTAGAAGCCTTCATGTCAGGTACAGCAGGAGCTATTGGCACGATATCCGGTTTCGGAATAGGCAGTTCTGTCTGAAAGGGCTCGTTTTTCAACTTTTTCATCAACATATCAAACATTCGATCACATGCAGGTACCCCGTCTTTGGGGAAATACTGCCGTCGAATACCACGTCCGAAATACCCCTCTTCATCGGCAGTGCCGAGGGGCACACCAAGGGCCAATTTTTCCGCAAATCCAGCAAGGGTACCCATATCCTGCCTCATATATGTAGCCTTCCGACCACCTTTGAAAACATACGCTGATTTACGGTACAGTTCCACCCCGGGGTTTTCCTCGTTCATTGAGGTCAAAACGGGAACGCCAAACCTCTCTGAGACAGCCGAACAGACTAAGCCACACCCAACACCATATCGACCTGCCATAAAAGCTGGCCCCGCTATGAAAATATCGAAATCGACGTTCTCAAGCCAAGACAGAATCGTGGTAAGAACTTCATCTGTCCACTCGTTAATATAATTGTCACCACAAATCACAGTGTGAGTAACCTCTACATGAGGCATAAGATCATTTAACATGACAGAGCTACCGACAAGGGGAGAATGAAACGTCGGTCCAGCATCTGCGGCATCCTCGCCTCCAATTTGACCAAAGAACTGGTTGATATAATGAATGGCCTTCATGTTTATTCTCCTTAAATTTTAAAATTCCGCACAACTTTTTACGGAAAATCCGGTTTGGGCGTCACCATCCATAAAAGCCTGAGCCTCAATGGTCAGAGATCCGTCATCCCTGACACAGCCTTCCCATCCACCACCACATCCATCACGGGCTACCGATTGCAGATCTCCAAGAACCACCGGCATAGGAGGTAACTCAAACACCTCCGAAACATTTCCTGCACTGACCAAGGCGTCCGCTTCTGGACGCATGAGAACCATGGGCTGAGAAGAGCCATCCTTTCCGGTACATTCGTTTACGACTCCAACGGTTTTAATCCCAACCTTTTCAAGACTGGCGATGCTCAACATGAAGCCCACATCAGCATTCCCATACCCCTCCCGAGAGATCAAAACGCCATCAAGCCCAAGGTTCTGAGCAAGCCTAACGTCCCTCAGAACGCTGACTCGTTTTTCTGAGAGCTCCACCGTCTCGTTGCTCAGGATAACACCAATAAAATTCACAGTTTTCCCGTGCTCTCGCATCAATTTTCGAATAACGGCATTTCTCTGAAACGAGTAGGTCGACATATTGTTCGAAGCAGGCGTAAAACTCCCACCAACAACAGCTCCATCAAGAATCTCGTTGGGATGAATGTATATAGGGAGAATTCTTTTCGTATCCCACCCGTACAGTTCGGCGTTATATCCCCGATCCTCCCATTGAGCCAGAACTTTCATGATATACCCCACTCTTGGAAGACCAGCAACATCACCCCCTCTTCGCCCCAGAGGAGGAAGATCGTATACCTCCACCTCTACAGGCGTTTCGGTTCTCAAACATTCCCCCAGATATGAAGCAAGCCTCATCCCGGCTCGGCGATGCACCAGATTCTTTTTCTGGAAAGAGTGTTTCTCATCTTCCTCATCAGTATCCGCTAGGAGTACGAGATTGACCATATTTCCAAAAATCGTGTGGTCCTGAAATTCTCCTCCCATATCGATCAGACCATCTTGGAAACATCCCCACCGTCCAACAGCCAAAACTGAACATCCAGTCAAAGCGTGTACAACGCCCTCTCCGGCAGCCTCCAGTTCATCAATAAAGCCGGGGAAAACACTCTGTCCCCCAGAAATCTTACAACGCGGCTCAAAGGCATCTTTCACAGGAGTGATACGAACCATATCACCAGGATGAACGATGTGAAGCTCCGCCGTGATCACATGCCTATCCTGTAGAACAAGGTTAAGAGCTTCCTCCTTGTTAACGAAAAGAACGCCATCTTCATAGCGTGTTCTCTCTCCAAACTCCATCCGCCGCACGGGAAATGAACCAATTTCCAGACGCATAGACAGCCCCCCTTAAATAATAGGATCTCCCATATATAGGATAGCTTTTTATGAGACCAAAAAAATAGCACACTGCGGGAAAAGCTTCTCCCACAGTGCGCTATTTTTCCTGCGGATTATCCGGCTTATTCAAGCCCGCAAATGCCTTCTCTAATGCAGTACCGCACCAGATCAACAAAGGTCTCACATCCGAGCTTAGTCATGATATTTCCCCTATGAGTATTGACCGTATGTCTGCTGATACACAGAAGCATTTCGATCTCCTGAACCCGTTTCCCCTGCATAAGCAAACGGAGGATCTCCTGTTCTCTTTCCGTCAATTCGGGAACCCGAGGCTCTCCCATGAAGTCCCGGGCCTGAATGTACTCTCTCACAACAAGCGCTCCAACCCCGGTCGAAAAGAAAACTCCACCCTGAGCCACTCCCCGAATAGCTACGAGCAGACTTTCCGCTCCGCAGTCCTTGAGAACATAGCCCTGGGCTCCGACTTTCAACATCTCGGAGACGATCAAACCATCGACATGCATGGACAGAGCGATGATCCGAACCTCCGGGAAGCCTTCCCGTATCTTTCGTGTAAGGGTAACCCCGTTCATACCTGGCATGGTCACGTCGATAACGGCCACCTGGACAGCGACACGAGACAAAAACTCAAGAGCCTGTTCTCCACTCGTCGCCAAAGCTGTGACGACCATGTCATCCTGGGCATCTATCGTCTGTTTCAGACCATCCAGAACCATCTGATGGTCGTCAACCAACATCACCTGGATCACGATGCCACCAGAGAGACAGGCGCATTAACAACGACGGAGCATCCCCGCCCCGGTTCTGAGTAGACCTGTAAGCAGCCTCCTATATAGCTCAGCCTTTCCCGTATGCTGAACAGACCGAAGCCACAGGATGAGCCAAGCCCTCCTCGTTGTTCCAGCGTCATCCCCACTCCATCGTCGTCAACAACGACCGTCACAGAGTTTTCCTTACGCCGCAGAGTTGCGGACACCCGAGATGCCTTGGCATGCTTCACTATGTTCACAAAAAGCTCCCGGACAATCTGGTACAGAAGTATGGTCACCTCATCGGAGATCCCCTGATCCGAGAGCTTGCCCTTGTAGAGATACACTATACCATGAGGAAGGATCATATCCTCGCCAAGTTTTTTCAAAGCCGCTCCGAGTCCCACCTCATATAAAACGGGAGAACTGATCTGAAAGGTCAACTTCCTCGTATGGTCCATCATCGTTCGCATTTTTTCCAGGACCACCGCCATGCGTTCCCGATCCCGAGGAGTGACCAACGAACTGTCTATCGCCTTGAGGCCGTTCATGATGTCTATTAAGGTATACCCCAGACCATCGTGGATTTCTGTGGCGATGGCTCTCCGAACCTTCTCTTCCGCCAGAGAAAACTTGGTTATCAATCCCTGAAGCTCCTTACGATACGTCAACAGCCTCGCCCGACTCTGATCTAGAGCTTCTTCAGATTGCCGCCAATCGGTGATATCCAGAAAAAGCACGCCCACATATTGGGAGGACACAGGAAAAGCCATCGAGTGCAGATATCGATCCACCTCCCTGCTGTATCCCTCGAAGTGAGCATGAATGCCACGCTCAGCAGCACAAATCATGTTGTCCACCCAGACATCCTCTGGATGCGGCCAAACTTGCCCAAACGTCTTACCGATCACCGCAGCGCGACAAACCCCCATAACCTTCTCATAGGCGGGATTAACATCGACAAAACGAAAATCTTTTGCGACACCATTCTCGTCTCGAAGAATTTTATGCAAAGAGAAGGGCTCAAACAGGTTTTGCAAGATAGTTCGATATATGATCCCAACACTCCTTAAGGTTTCCTCTCGAAAGTAGATTTCTCTCAAATACCATTATAACTACATATTCAAGAGAAAAAACAACTTACCTTGACAGACGATAAAGCATGCCCATACTATAATCTGTGACATTCAAGAAAGGAGAGAACTTTCATGAGCCTTTCGGAACTCGCCGGGCACATTCCGGTGTTCGGATCGGTTATCAATGCCCTGGCTATCCTGCTGGGAACCGGCGTAGGGCTGGTTTTTCGATCGGCTATCCCGCAGAGAATCAACACCGCAGCCTTTCACGTCATCGGGCTGTTCACCCTGTGGCTGGGCACCTCCACAGCCGGGAGCACTCACAATATCCTGATCCTGGTGGTAAGCCTGGTCCTGGGTACGGTGGCAGGTGAGCTCTTGGACCTCGACAGCCAATTCAGGCGAGGAACCCAGTTCCTCCAGCAAAAGATCGGCACCTCGGGGCCCTTCGGCGAGGGGTTTATGGCGGGAACTCTCCTCTTCTGCATGGGGTCCATGGCCATCCTTGGATCCCTGGAAGAAGGGCTGGGACAGTGGCCTAAACTTCTTCTGACCAAATCCCTCATGGACGGGATCGCCTCTGCGGCCTTCGCCGTATCCCTTGGTGTTGGGGTAGCCCTCTCAGCGGCGTCGGTTCTGCTCTACCAAGGAGCCATAACCCTGGCCGCAGGTGTCCTCGCTCCCTATATGAGCCAGCCAGTGACAGACGAGATCTCTGCCGTAGGTGGCGTCATGCTCATGGGGCTGGCTCTGGGAATCCTGGAGATCAAACAGATCAAGGTGATGAACATGCTTCCCGGCCTGGCAGTGGCAGCCCTCCTAGCGTCTCTGTTCTCTTTTTAGATCTGTTTCCAGTGCTTGAACCCCTCCCCCACGACCTCCGCTACATCGGAAAGGACGATGAAGGCCCCCGGGTCCACGGACACAACGTACCGCTTGAGCTCCATGGCCTGACGACGATTGAGCACGACGACAAACATCACCCTGGATTCACCAGTGTAGGCCCCCTCGGCCCTGAGGACCGTGGCGCTTTTATTCAAATCGTCCAGGATAAATCGGCGGACGACTGCATCTTGGGATGTGATCACCGTCAATTGCTTTCGGCGGTCGAAGGACTTGAGGACATAGTCGATAGTGATGCTCTCGGCATAGAGGACCACCCCCCCCAACAGAAGTTTCTCCAAATCCACGATGAACCAGAATAGAAACAAAATAGCGATGTTGATGTAAAAGGAATACATCCCGACATCTACACCCCAGGTTTTTCGAGCGACCATAACCACCACGTCGGTCCCCCCGGTGGACCCCCCAACCCGAAAGACGAGACCGATGCCGATACCTCCGCAGACTCCAGACAGGAGCCCCGCCAACAGTACATTATCCAACATAGGATATTGAAATAACTCGAAGACGGCCACCGCCGCCGACGAAAGCAGGGAAACGTACAGCGTCCATAGAACAAAGCGAGGTGATAGAGCCCGCCACCCCCACAACAGAAGAAGCAGGTTCCCGATGGCCATGAGCCACGCCGGGGAGATGCCCCACACATAATTGGTCCACAGAGCCAAACCCGCCAAACCCGCACTGGCAAAACGGTAGGGAATAGTGAGAGCCACGATGGCAAAACTCATGATCACGGTCCCCACCGTTGTTACCACAAAGGTTCCCCATTCCTGACGAACCCAATCCACGACGTGACGGACGAGTCGACGAGACGATGTCTGAACCATGGGGCTCCCCCTTTCAACACTTAAAATACCCATTCTCAGCACAAATAAGTATTTTGCCCCAAGCCAACGAGACCATATGCAGCTATACTTCAAGAGAGATTTCTACAAGGAGGCGATACGAATGAACGTACGAAAGATCATAACACTGCTCGCTGTGGTTTTCATCATCAGCGGCACTCTGTATCTGAAAAATAACAAAGTCATCGACACCACAGCCATAGCCAAAGAAAGCGTCCAAGCGCAAACGCTCTTGCCCCAGCTCCTGGATCTCGCAGCCCCAGGCTGACCAGCGTGCGTCCAGATGGCGCGAATCCTGGAAGGATTCGAGAAAGAGAACCCCGGCGTTATGGTAAACACCGTCAACCTTATGGAGAACATGGACTACGGCAAAAAATACAAGGTACGGGTTGTCCCAACCCTGGTTTTCCTCTCCCCGGAGGGTGAGATGCTTCACCGCCAAGAGGGTGTCATGACGGCGGAACAGCTTCAAGATAAGTGGATGGAGCTGGGATATGACATATCCGAGAGCAAAAACTAGCATCAAAGGAAGGATCGTATGGGTGCTCTGATTACATCGGTTCAGGGGGCCCTTTCGGGCGCCGGAGGTGCCGCTTTTGCTGCGGCCTTCGCCTGGGGTATCTTCAGTGTCCTCTTGAGCCCATGCAGCCTGGTAAGCATTCCACTGGTCATCGGCTATATTCAGGGACAGGGAGGCTCGGGAACCAGGAATGCTCTTCTGGTCTCTGGAGCCTTTTCTCTGGGCATTTTTGTCAACATCGCCTTGGTCGGTGCGGTGATCGCATCAGCAGGAGCCCTTATGGAAGGGCTGAGCTCGGTGATGAATTACGTCGTGTCAATAGTGCTCTTCGTATTCGGGCTCCATCTCCTGGACGTGGTCACTATCCCATGGTTTGTCTCGGGATCCCTGGAGGCCGGTAATCGGCGAAAAGGCCTCTGGGGTGCCTTGGTCCTGGGATGTGTCTCTGGAATGGCCTTGGGGCCCTGCACCTTCGCGTACATGGCTCCCATGCTCGTCATCGCCATGAAAGCCGCTACCGACAGTGTTCTGCGGGGTGTTGGATTGGTGGCTCTCTTCGGCTTGGGGTACTGCCTGGTGATCCTTCTGGCTGGGACCTTCGCCGATATGCTGGACCGATACATGAACTGGACGGAAAACAGCAGAGGAACTTTTGTGGTCAACCAGATCTGCGGCTGGCTGGTTGTCCTGGCTGGGGCGTATTTTTTGTACATCGCTTGATCTGCTGCCCCTTGTAAAAAACCAACAAACGCCCCGATTATCCCTTTGTGAGGTCGGGGCGTTTCTCTTGCGTGGAATCTCCCTTGTCAGTACAATTGTCAAAAAGCTATTCGCCCCGCTGCATTCATCATGAGAGGACGTGACGTATAATGCCCACCTTGCAACGAGCACTTCAAGTCGTCCTGATCGTGGAGCTTTAAAGGTGGACATGAAGCCTGTCACACCGAAACCGTTCTCTCTGGAACGCTGGTGCACAGCCATAGCCTCGGTGCTTCTTATTCTCTGTCTGGGAGGAGCTCTGGTAAGCTTGGTGGCTCACCACTTCATGGATTGCTCGAGGATGTGGACTGATCGGATGATCCGAGACTCCCTGATCTGGATCGTCATGCTGGGAGCCGTCGAACCCCTGGGACATCGAGGACATCGCCATCTCAGACTGCTCCATCGAAGTGGTCGCCCCTTGGCTGTAGTCATGACGCTGGCCCGAACGGTAACCCAGGCAGCTGCCCTTGGATGTCTGATCTGGACGGGGTTGAAAGCCGTGGGACACGGGATGGAGGAGACAGCGGTTCTCCTGGGAGCCACCGTCATGTTGGTGGCGATCCTCCTGAGAATCCTTCGTCGAGACGGAGGGAACCCACGCCAATGACAGCTCTCATCGTAATCTTTCTCTGTCTTCTCATGGCCCTGGAGGTTCCCCTGTACGCTGTCTTTCTCTGCGCCGGCGTAATCGGCGCTCTTCTGTGGGGAGACCCTTCCTGGATCGCCAGAATCCCACGACAGATATTTGGCTCCATGGACCCATATGCCCTCATGTCCATCGTCTTTTTCATCATGACGGGGAACCTGATGAACCGATCAGGGCTCACAGAGCGGCTTCTGAACCTGAGCTGCGCCCTGACTGGCTCTCATCAGGGCGGATCGGGATATCCCACGGTGATCGGAGGCGCCTTTCTCGCGGGAGTGAACGGCTCCACCGCCGGAGCGGTTACCTTAGGCGAGCGATTCATACCAGCAATGAAGCAACAGGGATTCCCCCGGGGATACGCCGCCGGGCTCACGGCAAGTAGCGCCCTTGTGGGCCCTATTCTGCCTCCAAGCCTGTTCATGACCGTGTACTCAGCTATCACGGGAACCTCTATGGGTGGACTGTTTGCGGCAGGGATCCTTCCTGGTTTGCTCCTCGTTGGGGTAGTAGCCTGGATTCATGGTCGCTTTCAACGAAAGTATTCCCCGACAACCAGGAAACGGAGCTCATGGACCGCACAGATGAAAGCGTTTGGGCACGCTATACCGGGGCTCCTTGCACCAACAATCATCGCTGGCGGCGTGATCGTGGGGACACTATCCCCTACCGAGGCTGGAGCTCTGGCGGCAGTCTACTGCCTAATCACGGGACTGGTCATCACCGGTGAGCTCTCCCCGAGGAATGTCTGGCTGGCCCTGAGAGAGACCGTCAACTCCGCCAGCTCGGTCCTGCTTGTCGTAGGGGCATCTTCAGCTATGGGTTGGCTCCTGAGGTGGGAGGCAGCCGCTCAATCCCTGTGGACCACCGTGACCTCCTCGGGGCTGCTGGATCACCCCAGATTGTTTATGATCGCCGTGAGTCTCGCGATTTTTCTCATAGGGACGCTTATGGAGGAGGTCACCCTCCTGACGGTGCTTACCCCCCTCCTGGCTCCTCTGGGAGCCGCTGCGGGGATCGATCCGTACCACTTCGGACTGGTCATGACCTTCAACGTCACAATCGCCATGATCACCCCACCGGTGGGGGGCTACAACGAATCGGTAGCATCGGTGGAGCGAGTCCCTTTGAGACGGATCTTTCGGTGTGAGCTGCCCTTCATTATCGGGGCCCTGGGGGTTCTCCTGACCATGATCCTCTGGCCTCCAATGACGGTGTTCTTGCCCCGCCTGGCCGGGTATTGACTACCAACCGCCCAAGTTAACCCCCTCGATGGCCAGCAACCGTCGTTTCAGCGACAAGCCAGATGAAAAACCCGTCAGGGAACCGTCGCTTCCGATGACCCGATGGCAAGGGATCACCACCGGTATTGGATTCTTCCCGTTAGCGCCGCCGACGGCCCGACAGGCCGATGGTCTTCCTATGGACGCCGCCAGCTGACCATAGGAGATCGTTTGCCCATAGGGGATTTCCGTCAGAGCACGCCAGACAGTGCGTTGAAACGCCGTCCCTTCGGGAGCCAGAGGCAAGTCGAACCGACTCAGCTCCCCGGCAAAATACGCCTGGAGCTGTTCCACGGCGTTGGCCAACTCGGAGGGCATCAGCCGCCACCCTTCCGGCGGGCAGGGAGTCGTCCCCTCGAACAGGCGGATCGACCGAATGCCCTCATCGTCCTGCCCGATCAGAGCGCCGCCCCAAGACACAAAGACAAAATCGTACAACATCACCGTACTCACCTCCCTCAAGGCTCTCAGCCTTTCGCCTCGTGGTCATCACTTCTCCTCCATCGAGCCATCTCGGACCTAACCATCCATCCCCCCATCAGACCGCCCCCTACATCCATGATGGGAAAGGAGAGCCATGCTCCGTCAACGCCCATCAACGGTGGTAGTAAAATCAGAGGAGGCAGAAGAAAGAGCACCTGACGACAGAGGTTCAGGGCCAGACTCTGACGGGCTTTACCCAAAGCCTGAAAGAAAAAGGCCGATATGATGGCCACCCCCGCCATAGGAGCTCCTGCGTAGCCAATGCGAATGGCCCGGACTGCCAGATCCGCGAGAGAGCGGTTGTCATCGTTAAAAAGCCTGACCAGTAAATGAGGCACCGTCTCGGCCACAACCAGGGAGCCTAAGAAAAAGACGACGGCGGCAGTCATGGCTAGAAAGACGGTCCGACTCACTCGATCGAACTTCCCAGCCCCGTAATTATAGCCGATAAGCGGTTGAGCCCCCTCCCCGATACCAACGACCGGCATGAAGAGCAAGCTGTCCAGGCTGAAGAAGATTCCCATCGCTGAGACAGCCACTTCCCCGCCCAGGCGACTCAGAGTGCGGTTTAAAACCACCATGATCAGCACGAAAAACATCTCCATCATACAGGGAGAGAATCCCACGGTAACCATCTCGACCATGATGTCCCGTTGCGGACGGATTTCCCTCAGGTCCAGTCCCCCCATGCGCCGAACGTAGAAAGACAGGACCCACAGGGAGGCCACTACCTGGGCCAGAACCGTCCCCAAAGCCGCTCCTCGAACCCCCATATTCATGCGGACGATAAACAGCCAGTCCAAAACGACGTTGCCCCCGGCCCCCAGGATCAGGGTCCACATTGCGTGCCTGGGATGCCCCTCGGCCCGAATGAAGTAATTTCCGCAAAAACTCACGAGCTGAAATGGGACACCCCAGAGGATAACCTCCAGATAGGATCGAATCATGGGCATAAGGGCCGGGGTGGCCCCGCAGAGCCTCATGAGATCATCCATAAAGACAGCCCCCACCGATATGACCAGGATCGACGCACCCATCATGGCCATAATACCATTGCCCATGGCCGCCTGAGCCCAATCGTGTCGCCCCTCACCCAGCGCTCGGGAGATCTGAGAGGACGTCCCCACGCCAATCAGGATCCCCGAGGCGATAATAAAGAGAAAAAACGGAAAGGTCACGGTGACGGCGGCGAGACCCCGGCTCCCCACCACGTGGCCGATGAACATACGATCCACGATGTTGTACAGAGCACTGGCCACCATCCCCACGATGGCAGGGATGGAAAATTGAAACAACAGCCACCCGACCGGCTCCTGACCCATACGGCTCGATCGGCTCTTCAACGACACGGCACCCCCTCTCCTCCCCGATACGGATACTGTCGCCTCATTCTACGACAAACGGTGATGAAATGGCGTATTTCGTCGTCATCACATACAATACGGACGAGGAGGACACACCTCCGATTATTCGAAAGGGGAGAACAGCATTGAAAGCTATCGTAGGGAGCGCTGTGGAGACCATCTCATCGGGGCGACTGGAACGAGGGACCATTCTCGTCGAGAACGAAAAAATCATCGCAGTAGGGGACAACATCCCATTACCACCCGAAGCCCATATCATAGACGGCTCGGGCATGACGACCACCCCAGGGCTTATCGACGCCCACACCCACATTGGCGCATGCCCCGAGGGCATGCCCTATTCCATGACCGACGAAAACGACATGACCGATCCGGCAACTCCACAGTTGCGTATCCTCGATTCCATCTATCCCTTTGACCCAGCATTCGAAGAAGCCAGAGAGGGCGGGGTCACGACCCTTCAGGTCCTCCCCGGGAGTGCCAACGTCATCGGCGGACAGGGGGCCGTGATCAAGACGGTAGGATCGGTTGTGGACGCCATGACCGTAGCAGCTCCCTCAGGGATGAAAGCCGCCCTGGGCGAGAACCCCATCGGCGTGTATAAAAAACGAGATCAACTGCCCACAACGAGGATGGGCAACGCAGCAATCATGAGAAATTCCCTCTACCAGGCCATAAACTATAAGGCAAATAAAATTCACCACGAAAATAAAAAGGACGACGACAAGGAACCTTTCGAGATTAAGCCCGACATGGAAGCCATGCTTCCCGTCCTGGAGGGGGCTATGCCTCTCAGGGTCCATTGTCACAGGGCTGACGATATCGCCACCGCCATCCGTACAGCCGAGGAATTCGGAATCCATCTCACCCTTGAGCACTGCACCGAAGGGCACCTGATTGCCGAGTACCTGGCGTCTAAGAAGGTGATGGCTGCCGTGGGGCCCACCCTGTCCACACGCCCAAAAATCGAGCTGCGTCACATGACCTGGAATACCCTCAAGGTCTTCGCCGACCGAGGCATTCACTTCTGTATCATTACCGATCATCCGGTCATCCCGGTCCAGGCACTGATCCTCTGCGCCACCATGGCTCATAAAGCTGGGCTCCGACGTGATCAGGCTCTTCGGGCCATCACACTCTCGGGAGCGGAACACCTGGGGCTGGAGGGACGTCTGGGTTCCATAGAACCCGGAAAGGACGCCGACCTAGTCCTGTGGGATGGAGACCCTCTGGATGCCCGAACTCACGTATCGATGACCCTGATCGATGGGAAGATCGTTTACCGCAACGCCGATACATTTCTTCGATGATGCCCCTCCCCAACGCTTACACCGTAACCCAACCGTACAGGAGGCCCGCAAGGGACGAGAGAGCGACGACCAAGCCCACATAGGTCACGGTCTTTGCCGTCCCCAGCAGGCTTCGGATAACCAGCATATTGGGCAAAGAGAGAGCCGGTCCGGCCAAGAGGAGGGCCAGTGCCGGCCCTTGCCCCATTCCCGCTCCTAAAAGCCCCTGAAGTATAGGCACCTCCGTGAGGGTAGCAACATACATAAAAGCCCCGGAGAGGGCAGCCAGGACATTTGCCCTCAAAGAATTTCCTCCCACCAGGGATGACACCCAACGTTCGGAAATGAGAGCTTGATGTCCCGGACGGCCAAAGAGGAACCCAGCCAGAAGCACCCCCATTAAAAGCAAGGGGAGAACCTGAACGGCAAAGCCCAGGGATGCCTCCAGCCACTCTCCAAGATCCTCTTTCCGAAGCCACGCCCAACTGGCAACGACTACGGAGAGGACGGCAATCCCTGCCAGGATCCATTTCAGGCGGTAGAGACAGTCCCAAACCCCGTCCCCTGATGGAGAGGTTGCCCAGTTAGCCAGGATCAAAAAGGCGACCAAACTCCCTACATGCCAGATTGTCTGCCACAGAGGACATGTCTGTTCCCCGTCTGGCACCTCGGCAAATCCCTGCTGTCGTTGATCCTCATCCAAGCGGAAAATCACCGCCATGCTCAGGCCGATAACGACGGAAAAAACGACGGCTCCTAAAGCCCGGACCACCCCCAGGCGAAACCCCAGAACCCGGGCCGTCAGGGCTATGGACAGGACGTTGATGGCCGGCCCCGAGTACAGAAAGGCCGTAGCTGGACCCAGTCCGGCCCCCCGCCGGTAGATGCCAGCGAAGAGAGGGAGAACCGTGCAGGAACACACAGCGAGGATACTCCCCGAGACGGCAGCTATCGAATAGGCAATCCACCTTTTAGCCCGAGCTCCCAGGTAGGCTGTCACCGTCTGACTGCTGACAAAAACCGAGATGGCACCGGCGATAAGGAACGCCGGCAGCAAGCAAAGAAGCACGTGCTCCCTCGCGTAGTCCCGGACCATGGCCAGAGCCTCCACCGCTCCAGCCTGAACAGCCGGGGACTCCACAGGAAGCCAGTATAAAACGCCAAAGACAACGGCAATCCGTAGAGCTTTTCTCCCATCGCTCATTGGGATCTCCTTTCAACTGCACGTAACAAAAAGCCTCGGTGTATAACCGAGGCTTTTTCATTTCAAAGCATCATCTATGAGGCGTCGGACCGCCAGGGGGGTGGGAAGCCGTCCGGCCGCGACCACCGTTCCGTTCACGGCCAGCCCTGGCGTAACCATCACCCCCATATCGGCCATGGTCCCCAGGTCCGAAACCTTTTCGAAAGTATAATCAAGTCCAAGCTCTCGGGCTGCTTCCTCGGTCATTCGGGCCAGTTTGTCGCATTTGGCACACCCAGTGCCGAAAATCTGCAGGGTGACGGTCATTGTACATTCTCTCACAGACGATTCGCCATGTCGGGAAGGGATATCACGCGAGCTCCGCCGCTGTGATCACGTTGCCCAAAAGCATGGCGATCGTCAAAGGTCCCACTCCTCCGGGAACCGGGGAAATAGCCCCCGCTGCAGGCAGGACATCGTCGTAGTCTACGTCACCCACGATACCCGTCTCGGTGCTGTTTATCCCCACATCCACCACCACGGCCCCAGGTTTAATCATGTCCTTTGTGATCATACGGGGCCGCCCCACAGCGGCAATCACGATATCGCCGGAGCGAACCACCTCAGCCAGATTTTCAGTTCGACTGTGACACAGGGTCACAGTGGCGTTTTTCTCCAGAAGAAGCAAGGCTACGGGCTTGCCCACGATGGTGCTTCGACCCACCACAACAGCGTGCTTGCCCTCCAGCTCCACGCCGTATTTCTCCATGAGGTACATAGCTCCCTGAGGGGTACAGGGCCGGAGAGACGGCAGGCCCGCGAGAAGACACCCCAGGTTCGCGGGATTCGACCCATCGACGTCTTTTTCAGGGGCGATAGCTGCCTGAACTCGTTCGTTGGAAATCTGTTTGGGCAGAGGCATCTCCACCAGAATACCGTGGACCTTGGCATCTGCGTTCAATCGAGCTACCAGCTGGATAAGTTCATCCTCTGACGTATCTTCCGGCAACTGATAGAAGGAGAAAGCTACCCCCACAGAATCACAGTTTTTTCGCTTCTGCTCAGCGTACACCTTGGACGCCGGATCATCGCCCACCAGGACGACTGCCAGAGCTGGCGCAACTCCTTTTTTCTTGAGGACCTCAACCCTGGTTCGAAGATCCTCCTTTGCCGCCTTGGCCGCAGTGCGACCGTCCAGAACGACTTGCTCCATTTCATTCTCCTCCTGTCATGTGAGATGTCAGAGCAAAACAGCCCCGAGTTATCGCCGATAAAACCAACTTTTTTAATAATACCATTCAAAAAAAATCCTTCAAGATATGGTGTCTCTGCCGATATAAGCAGGAAGAGCTTGCTCCTCATCCTTAAGAAAACTCCTCGGACGAGGCCAGTTTCCTGACATAGAGGTCCATCTGAGGGAACGGAATCTCGATACCCTCCCGGTCGAATACATCCTGGATTTTATACCGAAGGTCGCTGGTCACGGTGCTGGGATAGCCTCGACGAATGTCGACCCAAAAGTACAGGATAAAGTCCATCGAGCTGGCCCCATAGTCGGAGAACAGAACGTAGGGTTTCGGATCGTTGAGGATAACTTTGTGTTCCTTGGCCATTTGAAGAAGGAGCTCCTCCACCTTGCGGGCTGGAGTGCCGTAGGCCACGCCAATCTCGAGTTTACCCCGAATAACCTTGTCGGAGAGGGTCCAGTTAGTAATTCGGTTCTCCAGAAAATAGCTGTTGGGGACCACCACGTCGATGCTATCGAAAGTGCGGACCTTGGTAGAGCGAGAATCAACCTCCAGCACCGTAGCGGTGACATCCTCGAACTGGACGATATCGTTAATCTTAAACGGCTGATGAATCATGATAATAAATCCGCTGATTAGGTTATTAAACAGATTCTGGGCACCGAACCCCACGGCGATGGCGATGGCACCTCCCAAGAAGGCAAAGGCCGTCAGGGGGACATTGACGATCTTCAGAGCAACGAGGAAACTACTACACAGCAGGATGTAGTAAAGGAGCTGCTCAATGGCGTGAACCACGGTCACCTCCATCCTTTTGGAATGAAGGAGCAACCATCGCCGGGTGAATCTGGCCACCCTGCGGCTAGCCAGAAGGCCCAGAACCAGAATGAACATAGCGATGACAAATTCCTTGAGCCGTACAGCATAGCCTCCCACATACCACAGCTCGGTGTTCAGAAGCTGAGCAATTCGGTTCCGCCATAAAGAAGAGACCTTCTCGGTGATGTCTACCGTACTGATCCTATCGACTATCTCATCAAGAAGTCGCTGGTTCATGGTATTCAAATCGATAAGGAGAGCCATGTACGCCATGTTCTGGACCATGATGGCATCCAGAACCTTGCCCCGTTCTTTCAGGGATGCTGCCTCCGCTTTGCTCAGATCGGCCTCCTCCTGCTCCTTGTCCAGAGCCGCAGAGCGAGAAAAGAGGGCCGCCTGATATTTCTGCTGAGCGATGATGACGTCCTCAAAACGCCCCATTCTCTTCTTGACCTCATCCCGCTCCTTAATAAGCACGTCAGCACTGACCCCGGTTCTCTGGAGAAGCGAACATCGATCTATCCAGATGTCCCGCATCTCGTTGGCAAAGCCGATCATCTCCTGAGTTTGCTCAGCCGACAGGTGGAGATATTCTCGACGAAGGTCGGCCAAGGCAAAGATTCGCTGAGCCTTCTTCGTTGCCTTCTCCCCCGTGGCAACGCTCAGGTTGGCATGGGCCTCAGCATAGGCCGTCTCGGCTTTTGCGACCTGTGCCTCCAGAGCTTCACTCCTCTGGCTGAGCTTTTTCAGGTGATCCTCATGCCGAGCGATACCGCTCTCCAGGTCGTTCTTATCGAAGATCAGGTTCCCATACACATATTTTCGAGCCTCCTCCACCTGCCCTAAGCGGAGCTCTGCGGCTTTCTTCTGAAGATTCAGATTCTCCAGGTTTTTCTTGAGATACGCCAAGGTCACTTGCCACAGCTCCTCCTGAAGTTCAGCTTTCTGGAGGAGCCACTGCTTGGCCAACTCCTGATCGGTACCTTGAGCCTTTTCAAACTCACTCTGAGCAAGACGCAGGAGCTTCCCGGATTCAGTCAGTCGGTCTTGAGCGCTGACGATAGCTTTCTGCTCCCGGAGTACAGCATCGCCTAGCCCCTCTTTTTTCACGACCAAATCGTCGACATTCCTCAGGTACGAGTCGTAGTACGTCAAGGTGTAAGGCGGCTTCTCCTCCAAGGCAAGCTTAGCCTGATCGGAATCCAGAAGCCGCTTCTCCACCTCGACTTTCAGGGGAGCCGTCTTCTCCGTAGCGGTAGATAGCCGTCTGTAGAAATTCTGAAGCGCTGCAAGGACGGTGATTCGGTCCTCCACATCGGCCTCGGTAACCCCAAAACGAGCAGCCGACTCGGCTATAGGAACCGCAGACCATTTCCCCATGGTCTGCTCCAGCTGGACCACCCGCATCTCGCCGAACTCCTTATCACCCAGATCTGAAGACGTACTTACCTTCGGCTGGGATGACTGATCGCCTGACGTGACGGCCTGCACCATACATGGAGATATACCCCCCGACAGGAACAGAAGAAAAATGACGAACAGGACTCGAAGAGTATTTCTTATCATAAACATCGGCCTCCTTGCATCGATTTTTTTATACTACCACATACCCTTTTGTGCGGGTGAAGGAGGGTGTATCATAATAGACATACGATTATAGATTCAGAGGTGAGACGAGATGAAACTCTATATCAGCGTCGACATGGAGGGAGCCACTGGAATAGTCCGATCAGAGCAAATTCGGGCGGAGTCGCCTGAATACGGTTTTGGGCGACGTATGCAGACCGGCGATCTTCTCGCGGCCCTTGAAGGAGCTTTTGATGGCGGAGCTACCGAAGTTCTGATCAACGATTCCCATGACCGGATGATCAATATCTCGCCATCGGACCTGGATCATCAGCCGGGTTCGGTTTCTTTGATCTCGGGTTCCCCCAAGCCTCTGGGCATGATGGAAGGGATTCAGGGATGTGATGCCGCTGTGTTCCTCTGCTATCACGCCAAGGCAGGGACGACAAAGGCCGTCTTAGATCACACCATCTCCGGGAGAGCCATCTATCAGGTTTTTTTGAACGGTATAGAAATGGGCGAGACGGGGCTCAACGCCGCCACAGCAGCTCAGTTTGGGATCCCCGTAATCGCGGTCACCGGTGATCACGCCCTCTGCCGTGAGGCTCAGGCCCTTCTCGGTGACGATTTGGTCGTCTGCCAGGTCAAGGAAGGAATGGGGCACAGCACCGCTCGATGCCTGCCTCCTGACGCCTCACACACTCTCATTCGAGACGGCATCTCAAAAGCCACTCAACAACTATGTAAGGGGAAAAAAACTCCACCGCCGATGGATATAGGCTCGGGAACGTTCCGCCTGGACCTGGTCTTTCACTACGCATCCCAGGCCGACAACGCCGCTATAGTTCCAGGAACGATTCGACTGGACGGCCGGACTGTCCGAGTGGAGGGAGAAGGCATGGATACTATGAGGCAATGGGCGGGAGCACTTATCTCCCTGGGAGGATCTGTAGCGTTCTGAGAGACCAAATATGGCTTGACACTCAATCTTAAAAATTCTATCATTGCAACACATTTGCAATGACACTTCGTGCACCAGCGCGAATGGACGAAAAGGGACCTCAGGTCCTGAGAAGGGGGACGTCCTTTGGGCAGGTTTATCGTTCGACGGTTGCTTTTAGCTATTCCCGTGCTGATTGGGGTATCGATCATTGCATTTCTGATTCTCCACCTCTCTCCCGGTGACCCGGCAGAGCTTTTGGCTGGGGATGAAGCTTCTCAGACCGACATCCAGATTATCCGGGAAAAGTTCGGGTTGGATCGCCCCCTTGGAACTCAGTATCTTTTATTCATTCGGGGCGTGATCACCGGCGATCTGGTCTCCATGAAATACGATGTCCCGGTGATGGAGATTGTAGGGACCAGGTTAAAAAACACCCTGATCCTCTCATCGGCAGCTATCGTCATCTCGGTATCAGTGGGCATCGCTGCTGGAGTTCTCTCAGCGGTCCATCGATATTCCTGGGTGGATTACACCTCCACCTTTATCGCTCTTCTCGGCGTCTCTATGCCCGTATTCTGGTGGGGCCTCCTGATGATCCTTTTGTTCTCGGTAAATCTCATGTGCCTTCCCTCGGGGGGGATGGGAGGTTTCCGTCACCTCATTATGCCTGCTATCGCATTGGGGACGGCGTCCACAGGGATTATCGCCCGGATGACCCGCTCCAGCATGTTGGATGTCCTGCAACAGGATTACATCACCACCGCCAAAGCCAAGGGCCTTCTGCGCCGGCTGGTGATTTACCGTCATGGGCTGAGAAACGCCCTCATCCCCACCGTAACCGTCATCGGCCTTCAGTTTGGCTATATGCTGGCCGGGGCCGTCCTCACCGAGACGGTCTTCTCCTGGCCGGGCATCGGTCGACTTCTGGTCAACTCCATCATGGGGCGGGATTACCCAGTAGTTCAAACAGCTCTTCTGGTGATCGCCCTTATCTTCGTGCTGGCGAACCTGGCAGTGGACATGCTCTACGCCTTGCTGGATCCAAGGATTCGCTACAATGACTAACCATCTTGCGCCAGGCCGCACCTCTCACCTGACCATCATCTGGCGGCGATTACGCCGGAGTAAAACCGCCGTCCTTGGGCTGGCTATCGTTGGTTTATACGTGTTCGTTGCCCTGGCTGGACCCTTCATCGCCCCCAGAGACCCTCTGGCCCAGAATCTGAACGACGCCTTCTCTCCGCCTTCGGCACAACACCTTATGGGATGTGACGAATTCGGTCGGGACATATTCAGCCGGATCATCTACGGTGCCAGAGTTTCCTTAATTATCCAGTTCAACTCGGTGGTGATCGCCCTCTTCCTTGGTGTAGCGCTGGGAGCACTCGGGGGATATTTCGGCAGCTTTATTGACGAGCTCATCATGCGATTCATAGACGTGATGCTGGCCTTCCCGGGAATGCTCCTGGCCCTAGCCATCGTCGCTATGCTGGGGCCTAACCTGACCAACCTCATCATCGCTATCGGCATCTACTCTGTACCTCAGTTTGCTCGAATAGCTCGAGGATCGGTGATCTCCGTGAAGAAAAACGACTACGTCACGGCAGCCCGGGCTATCGGCGAATCCCATCGAGCGGTCATTCTCCGGTACGTACTCCCTAATTCTCTGTCACCTATCATAGTCCAGACGACCCTTCGGATGGCAACCGTCCTGCTCACCGCCGCTGGTTTGGGTTTTCTGGGATTAGGAGTTCAGCCCCCCACGCCTGAGTGGGGCACCATGCTGAGCGGGGCTCGAATGTACCTTCGAACCGCCCCTTTCGTGGCCTTTTTCCCCGGTCTCGCCATCATGCTCGTTGTGCTGGGATTTAATTTTTTTGGCGACGGGCTCCAAGACGCCCTGAACCCGAGGCTGAAGGAGTGACGTCATGAACGCCCCAATTCTCGAGGTCACCGATCTCTCTACATGGTTCTACACGGAGGAGGGCATCGTCAAGGCTCTGGAGAAGGTGAGTTTCTCACTGGCTCCTGGGGAGATCCTTGGCATCGTTGGCGAGACGGGCTGCGGTAAATCGGTAACCACCCGGTCCATCATGGGACTGATCCCCCAGCCGCCGGGAAAGATCGTGGAGGGACGAGCCCTGTTTCAGGGAACCGACCTGTTTCGTCTGTCCGACGAAGAGCTCCGTTCCGTTCGAGGGAGTGAAATCGCCATGATTTTTCAGGATCCAATGAGCAGCTTGAACCCGGTACTTCCGGTGGGATTTCAGGTAGAAGAAGCCATCCAGGCCCACGGAGCCGTCCCGGACCGGGAGGCAAAACGCCGGGTCCTGGAGATGTTCGAAAAAGTCAACATTCCCGATCCGACCAAGGCGGTGAACCGTTTCCCCCATCAGTTCTCTGGAGGGATGAAACAGAGGGTCATGATCGCCATGGCTCTGTCTTGTTCTCCCCGGCTCCTCATCGCCGATGAGCCCACAACAGCCCTGGACGTTTCGATCCAGGCCCAGATTCTGTCTCTGATCAAAGAGCTCCAACGGGATCTGGGAAGCTCCATCGTCCTTATATCCCACGACCTGGGGGTGATCGCCACCATGGCTCAGAAGGTTGCAGTGATGTATGCCGGAAGCGTCATCGAGTACGGCTCGGCGGAACAGGTTTTCGATGCCCCCCTTCACCCCTACACGATGGGACTCATGGGGGCCATCCCCAGACTGGATCGAGATCAGGAGAGCCTGACGGTCATTCCGGGCTCACTGCCAAACCTGATCCACCTGCCCGAAGGATGCAAATTCAGGGAAAGATGCTCCGAGGCCGAGCCGATCTGTGCCAAGGGACGCCCCCCTCGGCTCGACAAAGGGAAAGGACACGAGGTGGCCTGTTATGTCCGTCGTTGAGGTTTCGGGACTGGTTAAACACTTTCCCGTCGATAAGGGGATCGTCTTTCCAAAGATCGTAGGGCACGTAAAAGCCGTGGACGGGGTTTCCTTCTCTATCGACTCTGGCCGGACCCTGGGGCTGGTAGGCGAATCGGGGAGCGGTAAATCAACAACGGGCTCCATGATCCTTCGGCTTCTGGAGCCCACGGCGGGCACCATCCAATTTCATGGAGAATCGATCACCCACATGGACGACCAAGCTCTTCACGCCTTTCGATGCAAGGCTCAGATGGTCTTCCAAAACCCTTTTGCCTCCCTGAACCCCAGGATGATCGTCCGGGATATCGTGGGGCGAGTCCTCAAGGTTCACGGCGAATCGGACGAGGACCGGATCACCCAAGCTGTTCTGGATATTCTCAGGGAGGTGGGGCTCAAGGAGGAACACATGACCCGCTATCCCCACGAATTTTCGGGTGGTCAGCGACAGCGGATTGCCGTCGCTCGAGCCCTGATCTCCAACCCGGAATTTGTGGTTCTGGACGAGCCCACTTCGGCTCTGGACGTGTCGGTCCAGGCCCAGATTCTGAACCTTTTCAAGGACATCCAGCGAGATCGGGGGCTCTCGTACCTGTTTATCTCCCACGATCTGAGCGTCGTCCGCCACATCAGCCACGACGTGGCTGTTCTCTACCTGGGGAAAACCATGGAATACGCTTCAAAGGACGCTCTGTTCACCTCGCCCAGGCACCCATACACCCAGGCTTTGTTGGAAAGTATCCCCAAACCCTTCATCACAGGTGAAGCCATTGAGGACAAGGTTATACGGGGGGATATTCCCAGTCCTATGACCCCCCCGTCGGGGTGTCGATTTCATACCCGGTGTCCTCGGGCCGATGATTTATGTCGGACCGAGGATCCCTTATGGAGGGAGGTGGCACCAAGGCATTTCGTTGCCTGTCATCAAGCGTAGGAGAAACCGTCAAAGAGAAAAAGGAGACAAAAAATGAAAGGAGGGAAATACACATGATAAGGAACCAAAAGACACTTGTCCTGGCACTGATCGTCCTGTTTGGGGCATTGGCCCTGTCAGGGGCGGCCTTTGGAGGAGGTAAGGATCTGATCATCGCCAAGGGAAGAGAAGCTCTGGCCCTGGATCCTCAGGACATCTCAGATACGCCTTCGGAGGAGGTCAACCACGCCATCTACGAGGGATTGGTCACCTTCGATCCAGAATTGAAGATCGTGCCGATGTTGGCCACCAAGTGGAGCCATTCCGACGACGGGTTAGAATGGACCTTCACTCTCCGAGAAGGGGTCACCTTCCACAGCGGCGCTCCTCTGAATGCCGAGGCCGTGAAGATCAATTTTGATCGAATCCTGAACGGCTCCTACAAGCGAACATCACTCTACGCTCCTGTCATCAATGAGGTCTCCGTGGTCGACGAGCACACGGTCCGATTTACTCTGAAAGAGTCCTTCGGCCCCTTCCTGAACATCTTGGCCCACACGGCGGGTCTCATCCTCGATCCCACGTACGTTCAGGACGAGAAGAAGAACGCCGAGATCAAGTTCAAGCCATCGGGGACCGGTCCCTTTATGCTTAAGAACTGGGAACAGGGAGATTCAATCACGCTGAAGGCTTACAAAAAATACTGGCAGGGTACGCCTAAGCTCGACCGGGTCATCTTCAAGACAGTGCCCGAGGACAGTGCCCGGGCCATGATGATTGAGACCGGCGAGGTGGATATTGCCGAGCAGATCCCTCCCACCGACGTGAAACGTCTGGAGAAAAACGACAGGGTGGACATGAGGGTTCTGCCTTCCATCACAGTCCAATTCGTCGCCGTCAACTGCCATAATCCCATCCTGAAAGATCCCGCGATTCGCCAGGCCCTGGCCCACGCCATTGACCGCCAGGCTATCTGTGATAAGATCCTTTTGGGCTACGCTGAACCTATCAACTCCATGATTGCTCCCTTGGTCAACGGGTACAGCGAGGTGCCGGGCTTCACCTACAATCCCAAAAAGGCCGCTGAGATTCTGGAGAAAGCCGGATGGATCGATACTGATGGCGATGGCATTCGAGAGAAGGATGGGGTAAAACTATCCATCGAGTTCTGGACCCACGGTCGGGATACCCTCTCTCTGAAAGTACCTCAAGCCGTTCAATCCTTTGCCTCAGCGGTAGGATTTGACTGCAAAATGAAAGTCATGGATTGGGGGGCTTTCTTAGCCGCTACGGGCAAGCCCCTGGAGGAAAGTACATCTCAGCTTATGTGGCTGGGCTGGAGTCCATCCACGGGCGATGCCGACTGGGTCTATCGTCCCCTTGTCTACTCGGAAAACTGGAAACCCAAGGGCCCCAACCGAACGTTCTACAAAAACGAAGATGTGGATAAAGCTATCGTGGTGGGCTTCCACAGCGTAGACCAAACCGAGCGTAAAGCAGCGTACAAAAAGGCCCAGGAGATCCTGAACGTCGAGCTTCCCTGGATTCCCTTATATACCAGGAAAACCCTGCACGCTTTCAGCAAAAAACTTCACAACCTGGAATATCTGCCCCTGGACTTCGTGGTTATCTCCCATATCACGGACAAAGACTGACGATCCCGGGGTCAAGCGTCGAGAGCTCCCTTCTCACGAAGGGAGCTCTTTTAATTCAGGAGGTCTTATGTGTATTTCTCTCTTGCTCTTTCTCTCTCTTCTGCTCATCTTTCTCCATGTGACTGCCGCCCGTGCCTGTACCTGCATCGTTGTAGGACGAAAGGCATCTGCCACCGGCCGGGTTCTCGTCGGGCATAACGAGGACGATCCGGGGCGCTGCGTCGTTGCCCGCCACCTGGTAGCTCAGGGGACACGCCCAAAAGCCTTTGAAACCGCCTTTGAGCCCTGCTCACCATCGCTTGACCGCTCAGGCCCCTCACTGGGATATATATGGTCCCAGGTTCGAGGCTGCCCCGGGCTCTCAGGCGCTGACTGTTTTTTCAACGAACGAGGTGTCTTCATCGCAAGCGACAACTGCCGCCCCTCCCGGGAGGATAACGAACCGGATTTGCGAGGAGGCGGTATCGGTTATGGGCTTCGGCTTCTTTTAGCCGAACGGGCCACCTCGGCACGACACGGCGTTCAAATCGCTTCCGACCTCTTAAGCACCTACGGCTACAGGGAGCCAGGTCGATGCTACACCATCGCCGACGCCAACGAAGCCTGGATGATCCAGACCATCCGGGGCGTCCACTTCTGTGCCCGACGGGTGGACGACGAGCAGGTGGCCTTCATCCCCAACCACTACACGATAGACATGCCTACAGAAGGCCCGGACTGCCTTCTGTCATCGGGCTTCGTCGACATGGCGCACCGTAAAGGCTGGATTCCCGACTCCGGCCCGTGGACATTCGCCTCAGCAGCACAGAACCCATCGGGCCGTGACAAACCGGGCAATACGTTCCGCCACCGCCACGGGCTCCGGGCCATAACGGGAACCACCTGGGATGGTCCCCTACCTTTTCAGGTCAAGCCCGCACAACCTCTCGCTGTTCCCGACGTCATGGCGATCCTGCGGGATCACTACGAGGGAAGCGAAGACGACCACCGAGAAGGCCCGATTCCCTCGCCCCATGCCTCAGCACCCAGACGAATCTGCACCACAACCACGTTGGAGTCGATAATAGTACAATTTCGAGACGAGCCCGAGCTGACAACCCTCTGGACCGCTCAGGGACGCCCCTGCACATCGCCCTACGTCCCATGGTACGGTGGCATCGTAGGGATGCCCCGTGATCTGTGGATTGAGAACCCTGACGATGCCCTGAAACACCATTTTCACATACTACCCGAGAATCTGGCCCCCGAAGAGCACCCCTGGTGGCGACTCCAGGGCATGCAAACCCTGCTGGATGGCCAATATGATCACCAAGCCAAAAGGATTCAGGGGCACATAACTCAGACGGAACGCCTCTGGCTCGAACAAGACGAACGTATCGTCGCCAAAGCCAAGAAGATACTGGATCAGGATCGAGAGAAAGCCATGGTATACCTCACCGAGCAAACGGCCACACGCTGGAGCCAGTCCGATGACATGGTCAAAAATTTCGACTGCGAACTTCCCTGCGTGACGCTGAAGGCCTCGCCCTCCGTCGTGCCCAAGGAGCCCCGGGGAGAGATCACCCTCACCGGAACAGGTCCGCTGCCACAGGAGGATACCCTTCGATTCGGCCAGGAGATGCAAAACACCACGACCTGGGGAACAGCTGTTGAGGGGTCCCTCCGTCCCCTCGAGAACGACACTTGGTCCGTCCGGTTTCGATTTCGGGAACTCACCGAGACGTGGCTCGTCTGCCGCAGCCGTTTCTGGTTATACGGAAAAAGTCAGGATGACCGCCCTCTTGTCGGATCAGTCATTTTGGACGTAGATAAAAACACAAAAGAAAGGAGCTGAAAAAACATGTCGAGAAAAGACGAAGCATTGCGATTTCTGGACGAAGCCGGGATCTCCTACACAATCCGGGAGCACGACCCCGTCGATACCATCGCGGACATGGAGGCCTTGGGACTCGACAAGGAAGGTCATATCTGCAAGAACCTGTTCCTTCGAGACATGAAGGGGAAAAAACACTTCCTCGTGGTTATGAGCAAGGACAAACAAGCCAACCTCAAAGGACTGGCCGGGGCACTCAAATCGACCAAGCTCAGCTTTGCGTCGGATAAGAGACTGGCAAAATATCTGGGCCTTGCTCCCGGCGGAGTCTCACCTCTGGGAGTGATCAACGACGTCAATCACGAAGTGCACGTGGTCTTCGACAACGACCTCCCTAAACACCCCATCGTAGGGATCCACCCCAACGATAACAGAGCTACTCTCTACCTGGCCTTCAAGGATCTGGAAAAAATAATCCGGGAGCAGGGGAATACAATCTCCTTCGTCACCGTCCTTTAAGATTACCGAGGCCTCAGAGCCAAACTGATAGCCAGGATGATGACTTTTTTACAATCATTAGCAGGACTCATGACCTGAAATTGACGTATGACGACGAATGCGGCCTCACAATGAGGCCGCATTCGTCGTTGCACAGAATCGTACGTTTAGGAGTCTAACTCCTTGATTTCCATATCGAAGACCAAGAACAGTCAGATGCCTTTATTCCTTCCTCGGTGGCTCGGCGAAACGTTCTAACTGAAAGGCCACGTAGAGCCGAAGACACTCCCGAAAGTCCCGGACGTTCACTCCGAGGATATCCTCCACTTTATTCAGACGATACAGCAGGGTATTTCGATGAATGTGAAGGCTTCTGGAGGCTTCTACGAGAGAAAACCCTCCATCACACCACTGAATGATCGTGTCCCGGAGGATCGTCCAATCCCTGTGAGGCTTCAGATCCCGAACGATTCGATGGACAAATCGGTTTCTCTCCGCAGGAGGGATGTGGACAAGCAGTTCCTCCACTCTATATTCCCAGACTGGAAAGACCCCTGGCCCCTGGCGAAATTTCTTTCCCAGGCTCAGGACATTCCATGCCTCTCGGTAGGCGGACGCAAGTTCCTCCAGTCCCGAGGATGCCGACCCTACTCCTACGGCCACCTTGTGCTCCAGCTGAGCCAGAGCCTCAAGCACCGACTCTCCTACCGCTCGTCCCTCAGCATGCCACAGATCGTTCGTCAAGCCCTCAGGCAAAGCGTAGAGGATCACGTACCGATTGTTTCCCATCATGGAGACCAGATGAGCCCGATCTTTATGGAAGAGATCCCGGATCACCCGGAGAATCCTGTTTTTTGTGGACTGGATGATCACCTCAGCGTCGGGCCCCTCGGATCGAATTTTATGGGCATACCGACCAAACTGGTACAGATCGACCCCCATAGGCATATATCGTCTGGAGGGATCATATCCAAACTCTCTGGCCCGAGCTAAGAGGTTTTTTCTATCGTGGCCACCCCGAACGTAGTGGACCATGTCGGAGACCACGGTCTGAAGGGACTGCTCCCGATACTGGGCGACCTCCAAAAGCCTTTTTTCCCGAATCATAATCTCAATATGTTTTTTCACGATCAGGGCAAAGGGACGAACGTCCCAAGGGGTTCCCCGAATGGCCATGGTCCCCACCACGTCACCGGAGAAACCGGAAATGGGATAGGTCACTCCAGGATAGGTCCCTTTAAGTCGAGAGGCCTCAGCATCGTCCACGGACTCTCCAAGACCGGATCGGATAACGTTAAGCGATGCCTCATGCAGACTCCCTACCCGCTCTGGTTGGCTTGAGCCTATGATAATCCCGTCCAAGTCGGTTATGAGAACAGCATACCCGATAACATCAGAAGTCGAACAGGCAATCTCCTGAGCGTAGCGTTTCACCCATTTCATCTCCTTTCCGATCACAATTATACTCTTTGTACAAAAAAAAACCATCGAAGCAAAACCCCATCATTGTCTTTGGACGATGAAAGTGCCTTTGTGTGCCTGTACACTACATCAGGGGGAAAGATTCCTTAACACATAGTCGATTGGTAACTTATGTACACATTACAAGGAGGCATGTCTGATGAGGTTAGAATTGAGGCAGGTGCTCGTGAAGGACGTTCAATGGGGCGGGCCCACCAGGGTTGAAAATCACGTTCTCTACGTGGACAAAGAGGCGCTACTTGAAAAGCTGAGTGACGATGACCGCATTGAGAGCTGGGAGGTGGATCTTGCCCGCCCCGGCGAATCCGTGCGCATCATCCCCGTTAAGGACGTAATCGAGCCTCGGGTTAAGCTGGAGGGCGGCTGCGGGTTCTTCCCGGGAGTCCTTGGCCCCAACGAGACGGTAGGCAGCGGTGCGACATTGGTCCTCAAGGGAGCTGCTGTGGTCTCAGCCGGCCCCATCATGGCCTTCCAGGAGGGCTTTATTGATATGAGTGGCCCCGGCGCTGAGCACACGCCTTTCTCCAAGACTCAGAACGTGGTCATCCTCGCCCAGCCTAAAGACGGGCTGGAGAAACACCAGTACGAAGAGGCTCTTCGGGTGGCCGGCCTGAAAGTGGCTCTGTACCTGGCAGAGAGTTGTACCGACGCCAAGATCGACGAGGTGAAAGTCTTTGAAAAGGGTACAGTGACCGAGGAAGCGCTGAAATATCCCAACCTGCCCAAGGTGGTTCACCTGTGTATGTGCATCACCCAGGGGCTCCTTCACGACACGTATCTTTACGGTGCCGATATGAAGTCGATTCTCCCCACGCTGGTTCATCCCAACGAAATTATCGACGGTGCCATGGTCTCCGGCAACTGCGTCTCTGCCTGCGATAAAAACACCACATGGCATCACGTAAACGACCCGGTCATTCAGGAGCTCTACGCCCTCCATGGCAAGGAGATCAACTTCTTGGGGATGATACCCACTCTGGAATCCACGGTTCTCGCTGGCAAGGAGCGCACGTCGTCCTTTAACGCAAAACTTGCCCACGAATTGGGAGCTAACGGCGTTATAATCACCGAGGAGGGCTACGGAAACCCAGATACGGATATCTGCATGAACGTCCGCAAGTGTGAGGCTCTGGGCATCAAGACGGTGGTCATTGCCGACGAGGCCTCGGGCACTGACGGATCCAGCCAGGGGTTGGCCGACGCAACGCCAGAGCTGACGGCATTCGTCTCCGCTGGCAACGTAAACGAGATGCTCGAGGTTCCGGCCATGGACAAGATCATCGGTTACCCCGAGTCTATCGCCCATGTCTCGGGCGGTGCAGCAGAAAGTCTGAGGGAGGACGGCTCCATGTACGTCGAGCTCCAGTCCATCATCGGATCGACCTGCGAGATCGGATCCAATCGGTCCGGTTCTCTCTGGGTGTAGGCGGGGAGGAATATATCATGACATACAGAATTGTCCATTACATAAATCAATTCTACGCTGGAATCGGCGGAGAGGAGCAAGCTCATGTAGGCCCCGAGTCCCGGGACGGAGCCGTCGGCCCCGGGATGGCACTGGCTCAGGCTATGGGGAGTGATGCCCAGATCGTGGGCACGGTAATCTGCGGCGACAGCTACTACGGCGAGAACATGGATCAGGCTCGAAAGGCAGTCTTGGACATGATTGCCGCTTTCAAACCTGACGGAGTGGTGGCTGGACCGGGCTTTTTCGCCGGTCGGTACGGTGTTGCCTGTGGCGATGTCTGTGCCTCCGTGGAGGAGACCCTTAAGATCCCTACGGTAACTGCGCTGTATCCCGAGAACCCAGGTGCCGAGATGTACGCACCCAAGACCTACATCGTCAAGTCCTCAGACAGCGCTCGCGGCATGAAAGACGCCGTCGAAAAAATGGCGACCCTGATCTTAAAGAGAGTCAAGGGAGAGGCTATGGGTTCCGCTGACGAGGAAGGCTACCTCTCCAGAGGCGCCCGAAAGGTCTTCTTCCACGAGAAAACCGGAGCTCAGCGAGCCGTGGATATGTTGCTGAAAAAGATGAAAGGCGAGCCCTTCCAAACCGAGTACGAGATGCCAGTTTTCAAGAAAATCGCCCCCTCGGCGCCCGTCAAGGACCTGAAGAAGGCCACTATAGCCTTGATTACCTCGGGTGGGATCGTCCCCAAGGGGAATCCCGACAAGATCCGGGTCTCCTCCGCCGAAAGTTACGGCCGGTATGACATCACCGGAATAGACGACCTGAACGCCGAGAACTACGAATCCATCCACGGCGGCTATGACACCACCTGGGCAAACGAAAATCCCGACGTGGTTCTGCCTCTTGATGCCATGCGCCAGCTTGAAAAAGAAGGCGTCATCGGCAAGCTCCACAAATACGTCTACTGCACCACGGGAACCGGTACCGCCGTGGCACATGCCGAGAGGTTTGGCCAGGAGATCGGCGAAGAGCTGAAGGAAGCTGGAGTCGACGCCGTTATATTGACCTCCACCTGAGGCTCCTGCACTCGATGCGGTGCATCGATGTCTCGTGAGATTGAAAAACTGGCCGATATTCCCGTAGTCCAGATGGCTACAATCGTACCCATCATGTTGACCGTGGGTGCCAACCGGATCGTCCCGGGCGTGGCCATCCCCCATCCCCTTGGAGCCCCCGACCTGGGGCCTGAGGGGGACTTAAAGACCAGGAAAAAACTGCTCACAAAGGCCTTTGAAGCTATGACAACGGCCATTTCAGAGCAAACAGTGTTCAAAGCCTTCTAAGCATACTCACAGCGCACCATATCCTATGAGAGGGGCGGTCTCTTTGAGGCCGCCCCTCCCCCCCTGAAAGGATTGAGCTTATGATGATCGTGGTGACCAACAACGAGAACGTACAAGCTATCGTCCCGTCGGTGGACTGGGTCGAGGGCACCCCCTTGGACGTAATCACCCGAGTGGAAACTCTGCTCCAACAGGGCTATAGACTGGTCACCAGTCCACTTTCAGCCAACAACAGATTAAACCGATCACCCTATCGCTCGGTGATCATGAGCTCCACCTCTACCTGGAACGGAGACGACTTGGCCCTTCTGCAACGAGCCCGCTCGCTTATAGAACGTCAAGGGATGGTCTCGGACAAGAGCGCCGAGGCTGATTATCGGTGGCTTGACGCCGAATTAACCCGCGTGGCCTGGGGACAAAGTTCATACGGGGACATGGAGAACAAGTGATAGACCTGTTGTTGTGTTGATGAGGTCGTGTGTGTGCCTCTGGTTGACAATGGCACATGCGTCTCTCCAGCTATGAGCTCTATGTCTATGTCAAGAAGAGAACACACCGAACCCCCATCAGAATATCCGTTCCAAAATGGGACAGGTCCTCGGAAGTTCCAGAGCCGAAACAAAAAGACTGCGTATCTACAAACCGCCCTCCCTACGGAATTGAGGCGCCTCAGACCGTCGACGAAATCCCTTTTTTCTCTTCGTTCAGAGAATAACGGAATTATGTGCGCACAGAGCTCAAGGATTTTTGTCGTAAGTGGAATCTCTGGCTCTGGGCACAGTCGAGATGCCCCTGAAGGCCATGAAAGAGACAATCCGCCCTGACGTTTATCTAACGATACAACGCCGGGGCGGATTTATTAACACCTTGCTTGCGTCCCTCAAAAGGACCGTTGTTCGTCCGCTATTTTCTCCCTAGGAACAACGGCAGTGCCAAGAAAGGAAGGATAAACAAGGAAAAACCTGCGTTACAGCCGGAACCGCTGGAGTCTGCGCTGGGAGGAACGCCAGGAGATCTCTCCGGGGTGGAGGGTTTTGCAGGGCCTATAATTACAAGTCCGGGGTCTTCCTCTGCGTTTACTCCGGTGCTGATAACCATGATGTTGGACTTCTCGGAATATCCGCTGAAGTTCTGGACCTTGAACGACCATTCCCCGGGCGTATTGTCATTGGCAGGAACCTCGACAGCGCCTTTTCCATTTTGCAGCTCAAGGGTTCTGTACAGAGTTCCATTGGGTGTGTACATATCAACAGTACATGAGTACGAGTTCATCAAAGCGCTTTCCGAGAAAGCGTTTTTCGCCGATTCGGAAAAATCGTATATCCTGAGAAAAAATTTTGCAACGCCGCTGGGCACAATTTTTACCGGAATCCCGAGATTTTTTGCACTGGAAAGGGAGCTACTGTTGCTGGCAACCAGGTGGGATGGCGGGATGTTATTTTCGACAAACTCCTCGTTAACAATACTGTTGATCGCGGTAGTGTCAGCGAAGAACTCCAGAACGTCCTTTGCGTCTTTTGTCATTCCCTCTTCTGTATGGAAGGTAGTGTAAAGGATTGTACCATTACCCGCTTTGAAAAGAATCGCCAACTTGGCGTCCTGGATGGGCCCCCCAAAGGTCATGACATCACCTGTGATCAGTGGCTTGCACTTATGCCCACCGGAACTCTTGATTACGGACCAAGAAGATAAGTCATAATGAATAGATATTTTGTCCTTGCCTTTCAGATACTTTTTAAGACCATTTTCCTTTATGTATCCGGTGGTGAAACCTTCCTCGCCACTATCTTCAAAAGTAAAACCCCAAGGTTCAAGGTAGTTATGCGCCCAATCGGAAATGTACAGACTACCTCCCTCCTCGACGAATTTCTTAACCTTGTTCAGGACACCGCTATGCGGGGTATCTGAACCACAATTGATGTAAAGCTGACTGACCTCGCTTAAATCATAGTTCTCCAGTTCACGACCATCAATGATAGAGTGAGCTCTATTCATCTTCTCAAGAACCGATTCAATGGAATCAAAATCTCCCCTAACGACGACGGCGTTCTTCCCTCCTGCACTCTTTTGCCCAATTGACACGGGATGCCCTGTAGGCTTGAACTCAGACGCATACGATACTCCAATTCCAAAAGACACAAGACCTGAGATCACAAAAAACACACGGAAAAATGCTGTTAACCTTTTCATGATAAGAAACCTCCGCCATACTTCAAAATTTTTTCGAAACAAACAAAAAATAAACTAATTAAACTAAAAATACCCATCAATATCCGCATTAGAAGATGGCATCCCCTCCATTTCAGGGATGCCACGCCAGCCGAGAATTTTATATCTCAGAACATCCCTCTCTCAGGATTGCTTTTACAATGATAAAAATATCAGTCAAAAAAACATTGGTGGGGAAGATTTTAAACTGATAGTCTAAAACGAAAAAAATTCTTAAAAACGCTCTTCCTGAAAGTGGAACCCATTGCCTTCCTCGTTTATACTCAAGACGGGATCGATTTCTCATGCAAACAGAGAAACATCCTGCAGAAGAAACCGCTTACAATAGCCTCAGGAGACAGATCTACAGATCGAAGATCCAACGCAAGGGGTTCTCCGCACGAGACATCGGAGCAACCCAAGCTCCCTCTTTTGTCGAGGTGCCTCTCCTTTTGCCTCTGATCTCACACATACCAAAACCCATACTTTAAATATATAGCAATATAGCAATAAAATGTATATAAACAAGACGCCATAGAGGAGATAAAACAAACCTTGACTAACATACTTCCACCTCTCCTCCCAGTCAAGTACAGCCATGAATCCATTGTGACGAGACAGAGTTTAAAATTATTAAAAAGAGGAAAAACCACTAAAAACCTCGGGCATGAGCATTCTGAGAACGACGGGTATCAGAACGCCAGATACAGGAGCCCCTGTTACAGGGAAGAACAAAGGGCTGGGAAGAGATACATCCTGTTTCAGGACGCACAGGAGGTCGTATATTTAGAGAAGCATGTTTTCATGGTCCATGTATCGAAGATGCCAATCGAAGGCTGAAGCCAGATCGTGGGGCTCATGGCCTCCCCGCCGCTCTGCTATTCGTAGGTAGTCTCGAAGGAGAGGCCGATAGTCTGGATGAGCACATCGATCGATCATGAGACAACTTCGTTCCCTCGGTATGAGTCCTCTGAGGTCGGCGACACCGTGTTCGGTCACCACCACGTCCACGTCGTGCTCCGTGTGATCCACGTGGGAACAAAACGGAACGATCCGGGATATCCGTCCTTCATCGGTGACCGAGGGGCAGAGAAAAACGCTCAAGAAGGCATTTCTCGCAAAGTCTCCCGAGCCGCCTATACCGTTGATCATCCGGCTTCCCATGGCCACCGTGGAGTTAACGTGACCGTAGAGGTCCACTTCAAGCGCCGTGTTCACGGCGATGAGACCTAAGCGACGGATGATCTCCGGGTGGTTGCTGATTTCCTGGGGACGGAGTACCGCTTTTTTGCGTATTTCCTCAAGCCGATGACGCAGCTGCTTCGCTCCCTCAGGGGAGTTGGTAAAGGCCGTTCCCGACATCTGGCAAACCTTGCCCCGTTCCAAAAGATCGAGCATAGAATCCTGTATGACCTCAGTGTATATTCGAAGATCGTCGGTGGGCCAATCAACCAAGCCACCGATAACGGCGTTAGCCACATTGCCTACCCCAGCCTGGATGGGAAGCAAACCGGGAGGAACGGTACCGGCTTTGACCTCCATGGACAAAAAATCCAACAGATTGTCCGCCATGGCCTGAGAGACAGAATCTGGAGCTTTCATGGCATTCAGGTGGTCTGGCACATCACAAGGAGAGACCGCCACGATTTTTTCTATGGGACACGGGATGTAGGGCGTGCCAATTCGGTCGTTGACTTCCAAGACATGGAGCGGCTTTCGGAAGGGGGGTTCTGCAGGGATAAAAACATCATGAATACCCTCTAAATCCTGGGGCTGGGTAACGTTTACCTCCACGATAACCCGATCAGCAGCAGCGACAAAACTGGGCGAGTTCCCCACGGACGTGGTGGGAACAAGATGCCCTTCTTCCGTGATGGCACAGACTTCGATGATGGCGACATCCATATTGCCGTAAAAACCGTAGCGGAGGTTTTGGGGCGTCATGGACAGATGCATATCCTGAAAGCCCACCTGACCAGCGTTGATGGAGCCTCGGATGGCCTTACCTGTTTGGTAAGGGAAACGATAGGCGATGGCTCCCGCCTCGGCAAGACGTCCGTCCAGCTCGGGGGCGACAGACGCACCTGTCCAGAGGGTGAGGTTTTTGGGGCCTCCGGCCAGAGCTCGGTCGGCCATGGCCGAGGGGACTGCCTTGGGGTAACCCGCTGGGGTAAAGCCACTACACCCCACGACGTTCCCCTCCTGAATATAGAGGGTCGCTTCCTCCGGCGCCATCAATCTGGACCTTAGGGCAGGGCATCGGATTCGATCTCGTACCTGGTCGAACAAATCGCTCATGTCTTTTCTCCTTTTGTAGGCCATGCAAATAAAAAGAGACGTCCTTTGAGGACGCCTCTAAATCAGCAACACGAAAAAACACCCCGTCCACTCACAAAGGACGGCGAGTCTCCGCTTGCCCCGAATCCTCGCAGGGGTCGTAGGTCTCGTCCTCAGGCCGGTATCCTGGCTTCCCTCATCCGCCCGTCAAGCCTTCCCGGAGAGATTCCAGTGGCTATGATCGACAAACGTCAGGTACACAGTGGCGGGTCCGCGCCGGATTTTCACCGGTCTTCCCTGTCACCTGAGAACGCTTAAGTTGTAGGAGCCATTATACCCATCTTTTTCAAAAGGACAATCCTGTATATAGACAAAAGCACACACGATTGATTTTTTCCTCAACGAGCTACCGAGAGAGGAGAACACTGATTCGCTTGTAGAGTGCAAAAGTCGCCAGAGAAACGATGATACCCTTGAATATATTAAAGGGCACCACTCCATAGAGAACCAAGCTCCTCAGATCGGTGATGGCTGGGATCACGGCATGAGACATGGCAACGATTTTATCCAGAGGGATAAAGCGGGAGTAGAAGGGTAAGAGAAACCATGTGTTCGCGACAGCCGCTATGACGGCCATGGACAACGTCCCCAGAATCAGGCCAGCGACAGCACCTTTTTTTGTGTGCCAGCGCCGGTAGACAAACCCCGCAGGAAGGACGAGGGCTGAGCCCATGATGAAGTTGGCCACCTGGCCGATGCCCGCCGATGTGGTGGTAAAGGTGTTGATGCCATTTTTGATAGCTTCGATAAGAATGCCAGCTCCCGGCCCCCAGATGAAGGCACCGATGAGAGCGGGAACGTCGGACAGATCCATCTTAAGGAAGGAAGGGAACAGGGGCACCGCCATGTCAAGATACATGAGGAGCGCTGCCAAGGCCGACAAAAGGGCGGTCCAGACCATCTGTCTGGTACGAGTGGCATAGGAAACAGCTTCCATGAAAAATCATCCTTTCGTGATCGGTCATAAAAAAAGCCCCGGTAACCATAGGTCAACCGGGGCTTGTTTTCTCTCCATAGCGTCTCCTTCCATCCTGACTCGACAACCTGAAAGGGTTGCCTCACAGTCGGCTCCGGATTCTCACCGGATCAACCTCTCGGCTCGCGGGCTTGGGATCTCTGCGATCCACCACCGCCGGTTCGGGATTTTCACCCGGCCCCGAAGACATCAAAACTATCATACCCTATATTTTCGAACTTGACCACCTGTGTTGCATGATACGTGTATAATCTGGAAGATTTTATTGCTACGCTTTTGAATAGAACCTCAATACATATGCTTTCGACAGCACATTTCAAGGCCCCCTGCTCCATCAAGTACAATCCCTCTGCCTTTAGGACCTCATCTGTATAAAATCATTCCCGTCACCAAGGGCTCGTCTCGACGAGTCACCGTGCTTTTGTACGTACAGGAAGGATATCGTCTCGTATATCACGGTTACGGATGACAGCCATATGACAGTGAGAGAGTCTTTTGTGAGACCTTCGCAGTACTCCTTCAACGAGTGTCCAAAGAGGGACCAGCCTACTGTTTGTTACACGTACCAATGAATCATTCGCCTTTTCGCAACTATCGGAGGTGCTTTCTCCCGCAAGGAGGCCTCGTCATCTCAGGAAAGTATCATTTTTCTCAATTTTTGGGGCATAAATTTTATTTTTACCCTTTTAACCTGGAGAGGAAAATACTACTCTGCCATTATGAGATTTTTCAGAGGTGTCCTCAGGTACTCCAACGCGACTATCGTCATCAGCTTGGTTATAAAAATAATATTCTCGCTGTCGACATGGAACCTTGAATTATGCATTACAGGCCCTTCACCAACTCCAACCCAAATCATTGTCGAGGGTGTATTTTGTGAATAGAATCCAAAATCTTCACTTTTCATCGAAAACTGATTCCCTGCAAGGATCAATTCATTGACGTTTGTTTCTGATATATCAAGGTTTTTATACAGCTCATCAGCATTGGACATAATTGTATCAACGACAAAGCCTGTTAGCCCTTCATCATTGTATACCGAATCGTATCCATATCTTCTCTTGATCTCGCATTCACCGCCCATCATCGAAGCCGTTTCTCTGCATATTGTTTCAATTCTTTCGGCAAAAATATCTCTTGCTTTCTGGGTTTTATTCCTCATCATCAACTCCATTTTGACTTCTCCCGCGATGATATTAGGTGCCGTACCACCGACAATTTTCCCCACATTGAGCGTGGAGGATTCAAGTGGATTGATGTTCTTTGCAACTATAGTATTCAACGTTGATATAATTTGGGCTGCGATACCTATAGCGTCAACACCATCCTCTGGTGCTGACGAATGTGCTGTTTTGCCCTTAACCGTAATATAGAACGCATCTGAATAAGCTGTGAGATTTTTAGAACCTGCCACAACAACGCCTAGTTTTTTATTTAGGACATGTATTGCAAAACATGCGTCCGGAAGCTCATCCATCAGTCCGTTTCTGATCATCTCTCGGCCTCCACCGCCATTTTCCTCCCCCGGCTGAAATACAAGCTTAACCTTACCCGTCCATTCCCCCTTCAATTCTTTCAGGATTTTACCAACTGCCAGAAGATTTGCGACATGAATATCGTGCCCGCACGCATGCATGACGCCGTCAATCTTGGATTTGTATGACACATCAACATCCTCTTGAATAGGCAATGCGTCCATATCTGCCCTTAACATCAAAAAATTTCCTGGTTTGTCGCTGTCAATCTCCGCAATAACCCCATTTTCGACAGGACTATTCACATAGCCAATTCCCATTTTGTTCAGCTCATCTCTGATAAGACGGCTCGTCTCGTATTCTTTGAACGATAACTCAGGATATCTGTGTATTCTTTCACGGATCTCTATTATGTAATTCTCATTGAACAAAGCAAGTTCGGAAACCCTCTTTGCCAAACTAGTCATCTTTCCTCCTTAATCAAAAGTCTACCGACCTTGAGTCAGTAAACTTCATAAAAATATCACATTCGTGCAAAACTAAAAACCCATTTTACTGCCAATAACGATCGAAACACACATCACCACAAATAACACACTGTAAATAGGGACTATAAGCTTGTACCATTCTTTAAATGATGCCTTTGCTAAGGCTAAACAGGCGAGAAGGTTCACACTCGTAGGCGCCAAAAGATTTGTAAATCCATCTCCATACTGAAGCGAAAGAAGTGCCATCTGACGTGTGACGTTGGTGACGTCAGAAAGCGGTGCCATGATAGGCATCATAATAGCCGTCTGCCCAGAACCGCTGTTGATAAATACATTAATAATACTGTTCGCAATAAACATCCCAATAGCTGCAGCGGTATGACCAAGAGCATTCAAAGGAATTGAAATAAAATAGACTATTGAATCTATAATCATGGAATTATTAAGCGTCGCCAGCATAGAACAACTCAAAATCATAAAGATCAAGACAGGCATCATGTCCTTTGCCCCATCAACAAATTTATTCATGGTTTTATCAAGGTCATAGCCGGAGATAAAACCTATCACGATACCTGCCGGAAGCATAATGGAGCTTAGCTGAAGAAGATTCAGCTTAAAAACGGGGCCTCCCAATGCGAAGAGCACGAACGCACCAGCGAAAAGAATCAAAACAGCAATCTGTTTTCGAGTCAATTTTTCTACACTGATTTCAAAGGCCTCCTCTGAATCATCTCCCTCTCCGAAGGAATCTAGATATTTCGAGGGATTTTTCTGGGTTCTTTTCGCATATAACATTAACCCAACCGATACAACCGCAAGGTTGATGATCGTGACAACAGTTCTGAAAAACATACCTGAAAATGGCTCAAGTCCCGCTATTTCCTGTCCTAAAACGGTCGTAAACATACATACAGGCGAGGACATAAATCCTGTATAGGACCCAATAATAATTAATGCGACACCAAACACCCTGTCTGTTTTAAGTTTTTTTGCAACTGCGAGGCCAAGCGGTATAAACAAGATAGCGGTTGATATCATGGAACCAAGGGCGCCTATAAATCCCATCACGAAGATAAAAATAGGTATTATCCATAAAGCTTTATCCTTGAGCTTCAATATCAGGTTGGTAAGAGCTATATCCAGTGTTTTAGTTGAGTTCACTACTCCCATCATTCCCCCAAAGATCAAAATTGCTATGAAGAGTTTTCCGAATGTGGCATAGGCTTGAGAGGGGACTGCCCCCAGAGCCTCAAAGGGATTTAAATACACTTTTTCCATCTCTTGATAGGAGCCTGGAATTGCATACCTTCCATCTCTTTGAAATTGACCTGAAGGGATAATAAATGACAAAAGATACACCGTCAGGATCACAATCATGATAACCCACCACATACTCGTCTGTTTTTTCTTATGTGCTGTTTTCATATTCTTAATAAATCCTCCTTTGTCTGGGAGGACCTCTAAGAGCCCCTTTTCGAAGCTCTGAGGCACAAAAAAAGATACGACCCAGAACCGGCGGCAAGTTATATTAACAAAGACTAACACAAAAAACTTTTACCGCCGGTTCTCTTGAACAAGACAATTTGGAGCATTATTGAAGAATTGAACATACAGCCCCTGACGTCATCATCAGGAACGAGAATAGATAGAGTGATGATATAGGCCAACGCCTCCGCCCTATGCTGCGAAGACTCGAACCTTCCCGACGCTAAATATGTTGTTGTAATGAACTAAGGTCGGGGCCTCTTATCGCTTCACTATTGAGACTCTGCAGCGATGTATCACCGAGTCAGGAAGAGCCGCGATTCGAGAGGCGTCCTTATTACTGACAACGATATCGACGTTTTGGGTCGCGACCAGGCCTGTCGGGGTGATGATCAGAGGAGATGCTGCCACCCGAGGCTGATCCTTGGCCCAGCCCATGTTGGTGTGGTAGTCACACAGACCAGACGCCAGAAAATGCTCCATCTCGACCCGGTCGAAGCTGTAGACTTCTTTCCCCGACTGAGAGAGTATGCGGAACGTGAGGGCGGGGATCAGCGGCAGGTTACGACAATCCAGGACAAGCCCCGTGTGTCCCGACCTCTTCTTCGCCTTTTTGTGTTTAGGAGCAGCCTCCTTTGCGACCTGCGCCTTGATGGACGGAGCCATAGCCTGACGAATATCCTGGAGAGGAATGCGTCCCCAGACGGTGTATATCTCGCCATCCCACTCAGATCGAACGATGTTCACGTTTTTGACCATGCCCGAGATACTCGTCCTAGCCATGTCGTCAGCCATGAAGTTATCCAGAGTAGTCCTGGAAGTGACCTGAACCCCCTTGATGAACTCCAGCAAATTACGCTGGACATCGACGACAGCCCCTCTCTGAGCCAGAAGCTTACCCTGGGCCGTGTTCTCTTTCCCCGTCGGAGGAACGGCCTGCCCCATAGCCTCAATGTACTCTCTTGTCCAGTCAAGGACGACCTTGCCTGTTTGATCGGCTCTCGTCTCTCCCCATACAGTGGGCACCAACATGACACAAAGACAGATGGTTGCCAGGAACTTTTTCATCACGATCATCGTCTCCTTTCGATACGTAACCATTCTCCTTACCTTTTTCTGGTATGCTGTTATTCTGATATGTTATCATAAAAACGTATACGCTGTTCAATGTTGAAATCCATGATCGACTGTGGAGGTGATTCCGTGAAAGGTCGTTTTGCTCTATGGGGAGTCGTTTTTATTTTTTTTACCTGTCTTACGATACAGAGCACCTCCTCTTGGGCAAACGTCATCCCTAAAGACGGTCGAGTGGCCGTTATGCTCATCGGTTCGGGAACTTTAAAACGGGGGGACCTGGTAGCTGCCAAGGCAGCGATTATCCATCGCCTTGCTCAAGAGGGGTATGCCGTCGTGGATAAAGCTCGCCTCGATAGCATGGAGCGAAGCGAGGCAGCTCGCCTAGCTCTGGATGGCAATGTTGACGCCATCATGGCACTGGGACGAAAGTATGGCGTTCAATATTACGTCAAGGGGGCAGCTGCTGGTCATCGTCCCGTAACCAACGAATTTGGTTTATATACAGCGACAATCACCATCGCTCTTCAGGCCTATCGTGCCCGAGATGGACGGTATCTTTTTTCCAACGCCGTAGTGGGCAAAGACGTAGGATACACACCTCGAGAGGCGGCGGCTAAAGCCTTACTGAACGCCGCCAATCATGTGGCAGGGGCCCTGTCTCGTGGAGAGGCATCCTCCTCTCAGAGTACGGCTCCCTCGGGGCACAGTTATTCCCTGTCTATCTCAGGCCTCTCGGGGCTTGTAGCCGTCGAGGAGGCTCGCCAAAAGCTAGCAAGTCTGCCGGGAGTTCGCTCCGCATCGTTGATTTCAGCGGGGCCCCCCGTGTCTATGGAGGTGGTGTTCTCAGGTGATGCAAGAGCTCTTGCGGCAGCGATTCGTTCCTCCTTGGGGGCCGCAGCAATTCGTGTGGATGCGGCTCGTTCCTTGATGGTGGATTTTTAGCAGGATTGTTTCTTGATTATTGGCCATTTGTGTTTGAGATGCTCAACGAAGGGAGTGCTTTTGTGTGATGATGAAACGATATGTGTTGCCTATGGTTGCGCTCTTGGTTTTTGCAGCAACCCCGTCAACGGCGGAAGTTCGGTTGTTCGTGACGAAGAATACGGTGAAGCTCTACGACCCAGGGCTTGATGCGCATTCTGTCCTCAATGATTTTTCGACGGTCGGATGGAAAACGCATAACAATCTGGCAGTAATCTGGAGCGATCAAGAGGTGATGGCCTACGATATTCGAACCCATCAGTGGATTCCTCTGGACGGTCTTTCTGCCCGGTCGGCTCTCTTGAGCGATGAGCTGGCGGTCGTTTGGGGTCCCAAAAACGTGGCGGTTTTCAACGGGAGGATTCCCGAATGGATACTCGGGCCAGAGCCTCAGGGCGTCATTGAGACGGCCCTCGTCTCCCGAAAGATGGCCCTGGCCATGACCCAGAACGAGTTTATGGTCTACGATTCGATCCTGAAAAACTGGCAGACTGCCGCCATGGAGCACGCAGAGGCCTCCTTTGACGGATCTTTGGGGGATAACCTTGCCGTCTGCTGGGACACTCAGGAGGTCTGCGTCTACGACATGACGACCCACAGATGGGATGTCCGGCCAATACCAGGCGTTCAGGCGGCGGTCGTGCTTGATCGGGAGGTCCGGGTGGTTACCGCCGATTCGATTCATACCTACGATGCCATGAAGCATCGGTGGTTCCAGAAGACCCGTTAAATGTGATGAGATCCCGTTTCTGGCTCCTGTCGCTCGGACTGCTCCTGATAGCCTCCTGGGCGTGGGCCGATCCCATGGTCATCGCCGTGGGAGACTTCAATACGGCAGGGGCAAGCTACTCGGTGGGACAATCGGTGATCGCCATGCTCTCAAGCCGTCTGCAGGGACTTCGAGGTGTTCGACTGGTTGAGCGCCGTCGGCTGGATGCCCTGGCCCGACAGCAACATGTGAATTTGTCCGGAATGGTCGGTCAAAAGAGCGCCGCGTCCATTGGCAAGTTAGTTGGAGCTCGATACTACATCCAGGGTGCCGTAAGTCATTTTGGTGTTCTCACCCTCCTGACAGCCCGACTCGTGGACGTGGAGCGAGTGGCCGTGGTGGCGGGGTATCAATCCGTCACCGATCGGGGAGAGGCCGGGGTGCCCCTGGCCGTTCGGACCCTTGCGGCGGATATTGCCGCCTCCCTCACGGGTGAAGCTCCCACAGGGGGGGCGAAGGACGACTACCGGCGCTACCTCTACGACGCTCTCGCCCTGTACAACCAGGGGAAATACCGACGCTCACTTCCCTATTGGGACAAGATGGTGTCCCTGAGCCCTAAAAATGGGACGCTTCGATTCATCGTTGCCTCCATGTACTACAGCATCAAGCGATATCGAGACAGCGAACTGTCAGCCAAGGAAACCTTGACCTACGATCCCACCTCAGCCGAGGCGGCTTTGCTCGTGGGCAAGTGTCTGTTTATGCGAGGCAAGTATTACGAGGCGACGGACTACCTCGAAAAGGCGGCGAATCTCAGACCCGAACTGGCCGAACCTCATTTTCTCATCGGCCAGGCGTACAAAAACCGAGGACGGTTAGAGGATGCCATGGAGGCTTTTTCCATAGCTGTTGATCGAGACCCTCACTACGTCCCTGCCTATGGGGCTCTGGGGCAGATGTTGTTGGAGGCCGCCCGGTTTGATCTGGCCCGCAAGATTTTGATCAGGGCCGTCGAGCTGGACGGAAACGATCCAAATCTCCGATTTCTTCTGGGGATGACCCTGGCGCTTGATGACCGTGACAAAGAGGCCAGGCAGCAGCTGGAGATCCTTCGTACCATGGATTCGTCTTTGGCAGCGAAACTCAACGAGATCCTCCAGTGAGGGTTTTTATATGAAAGAAAGGAATGATAAAAATGAAGAAAAATATCATCATGTTTATGTTCGGACTTGTAGCACTCCTTGCCTTGGCTGGATGTGCCTTTGGGTGAACTCGCGACGGAGGCGGTGCCTCTGATTCTGGCGGGAGCTCCAAGGGGACCAGGGCGACTCAGGAACTTCTGGAGGCGGCCCAACGCTCCCTTAAACAGGGAGAGTGTACTCGCCTCATGACCTTGGCTCGACGAAAACTGGATGAGGTGGATCCCAAGGTGAAAGGGAGCATCATGTACTGCATGGCGCGGTGCTACTTCAAAAACGACGAGTACGACAAAGGGAAGGCCCTGATCATGGACATCCTGTCCACCCAGTACGACTCCATCACGGATCTTCTGGGGGACCGGGAAAAAGTTCGGACCCTGGCGGCTTCCCTCTTCGCATCCGAGGCAGGACAAAGAGGCAAGCCAGAGGATATCCAGGAAGTGCAAAAGGCCGTCGAAAAGGATAAAACCCTTGATCGACTCATGGTGCGGGACGATGAGGGAACCTTAGTCTCTCGAACCAAACTTTCATATATTCTCAAATTCCACGAGGCTCAGGCTTATAAGAACAGCGACAGGGCCAAGAAGGCACTGACGATTCTGAAAGAGCTTTCCTTCTCGTCCGGGAAGATCATGGTCGACGGCAAAATCGAAGGGCTTCGAGACGCCGTACACCGAATGACCAACGAAATTCGGGGAACAGCTATGATCCTGTGGCCTCGTGCTGTAGCCTCATGAGAAGCTTTCGTGTCCTGCTCTCCCTGACCCTCGTGGTGGCGATGACCACGGGGGCGTGGGCGGTGTTGCCCATGGCGATCCCCGATTTTAAGGTAAACGGCGTTGAGCCCCATCTGGGAGCCGCGGTAGGCGAGGTTCTGCGAACCAAGCTGGCATCCGTGTCCGGTTTGAGCCTTGTGGTGGTCGATAAAAATCACAGAATACAGGCAGGCAGCGAACAGCGTATAGGCTCATCGGGGCTGGTCGATCCTGCTACAGCAGCAGCCGTGGGTAAAGCTGTGGGAGCTCGATATATTCTGATTGGATCGGTAAACGGCCTGGGAGGGGAGATCTCCCTTGAATCCAGGCTCGTCGATGTGGATACCGGGTCGGTAGTCCAGAGCTTTTCCGTCTCATCGGATACCGGGGACGAAGGGGTGTTTGAGGCTGCCAAATACCTGGCTGACGACGTGAAGGCCGCCTTGGTCGGATCGTCGTGAAACTGATTAGGGGGGCCGTTGGCCCTCTTCGTGAAAGGAGGAACGTACAATGCGCGACAGGTTTCGAATGGTAGCGTGCCTCATGGCCGCCGTTCTCATGGTCACCCCCGCCTACGGAGTCACTATCACGTCATCGGAGGGGAGCGTTTCTGTAACGAGGCCTGCTGGCGAGAGCAGCACTCCTTCGGCACCAAGCCACTCAGGCCCTATCAACCTCGGCCTCACCCAACCGGAGAAACGTCGCTTGGCCAATGCCGTCGAGTTGCTCATGCTCACCAGCATGCAAACAAAGGACTCTTTTAACAAACTGGAGGCTCTGAACGAGCGGAAGGGATCAAAGGAGGAGATGCTGGCCAGGCTGAAGCACACACAAGAATGTTGCGAGGCCATGGCCAAGGCAGGGAAAAAACTGGAGGATACCGTGGACTTGGTCATGGTGACCTGGAGCACTCGAGCCGAACCTGAGCAGCGACTCGCTCTTTTGACCGGACTCTTCGGGACTTCTCCAGCCTGGGCTCGATACCGATCAAGCAACTTCAAAGACGCTCCCTCCCTCACCACGCAGCTTAAAAATGTGGCAAAAGCGACCTACTATGTGGCTGTTGAAGCCGGGAAACTCGCTAAGAAAGGCATCCGTAAGATTACCTCGACCGTGGGGTACGGTCACCGTCGCATAGGCGATGTTGTGGGACAAAAAAACTGGGCCAAGATAATGGCTTTCACCAAGGCAACGGCGGCCTTTTCGGTAGGGACGGGAGGCCTTATACTGACAACGGTTTCTCTGCCCGCCACGGGGGCCCTTACAGCCGTCGGCGCAGTAGCCGCTGTCGGACTTTGGACCGCTGGAAATATCAGTACCGCGATGACCTTGGCAGACGATTTAATCGCGATCGATGGGGGAAGAACGAGAAAGAAGAATGCCATCGATAAGGCCACGCAAGTTGCTACGTACATCGGGGTTGTAACCTCTGGCAATAAAGCGGAACTTTTCGTCAATATCCTGGGAGCTACCGGAGGCGACATCGCCGAAGAACTCGATCTGGGCGAAATGTCCGACGAAGAACTTGCCGCGTTTCTGGACAAACCACACATCAGGCGAATTTTAGAACAGAAAGGACTGAAGAAGAACTACCGTCCGCCATCCAAAACCCACGGCGGAAGGGATCATGACGGCAGAGGCGACAGGGACCACAGTGGCGGTGGTGGGGGCAGCTGTAGCGATGGCTGCGGCAATTGATTTTTTGAGTCTTTTTCATTCAAGGCGGGCCGGCTAGTCCAGCCCGCCTTTTTGTTATTCCCGCTCTCCCTTGGCGCCTAACGCCTTACAGCAATCTCGCCGCCGAATTTATCCCATACACGTACAAAGTTGGATACTGCCCTCTGTTTTTGAGGACTACACACATTGACGTATCGCTTTTTGCTCATCCAACAACTCCGTCAGATTCTTTCGCCATATCTTGCAGCCAATGCTCGACGATGATAAAGTTTTGATTTGACTTGGAGGGATATCGTATGCTCAAAACATCGGAATCGTTGTTCACAGGAAAAATCCGCCGTCTGGAACCATCCATGATTACCAAGATGCAGGCCCTGGGCAACCGTTGGAACGCCCTGTCCTTCACCGCCGGGCAACCCAGCTCTGATCTGTACCCTCTGGAAGGGCTCCAGGCCTCCTTTGCCCGGTCTTTAGGCAACGCCGACCTCCTCCCCTACTCTCCGTATAACGGAGGATACCCCAAGCTTCGACAGTGGATCGTCCAATGGATGAGGGACGACGGGCTCGTTCCAGATTGGGTTACCGAGGATCAGGTCATGCTCATTGAAGGCGCCCAGGAGGGAATTCACCTCGCCGCCGAGGCCTTCATCGAACTGGGTGACGGGATCGTCGTCGAGAGCCCCACATATACCGAGGCCTTGTGTACCTTCCGCCGTCAGGGGGCTAGCATCTTCCAGGTAGCCATGGACGACGAGGGGATTATCCCCCACGACCTCGAACGAGTGTTGAGCGTGGCTGGTCAGGTGAAGTTTCTGTATACAGTCGTTAACTTTCAAAACCCATCGGGCTGCACGACAACCGACACTCGCAAGAAAGAGATATTGGCCTTGGTCCGACGCTACGGCACGATCATTCTGGAGGACGACCCTTACCGCCATCTTCGCTACGAGGGGGAACACCAGGGAAGCTACATGGCACTCGCGGGCAACGGCATGGACGTCATCTATCTGGGAAGTTTCTCAAAGATCATCGCCCCGGGCCTTCGAGTGGGGTGGATGGTGACACCACCGAAGATGATCCAGCCTCTTGTGGACCTTCAGGCATCGTCCAACTCAAGCCTGCCAGCGGTCAATCAATACGCAGTGTGGGATTTTATGAGCAACCAGGACGTGAACGCTTATCTGGAACCCCTGAAAAACGTCTATCGAGAGCGTCGGGATGCCCTGGCCCAGGCTCTTCGAGACGAGTGTGCCCCACTGGGGCTTGAGTTCGTCACTCCAAACGGCGGTTTCTTCCTCTGGGGACAGATCCCCTGGCTGGACGACGACCTTCGGTTCGCCAGATACGTCGTGGAACACGAGCAGGTCGCTCTGCTCCCGGGAAGCGTCTTCTTTGCGGATCCGTCTCAGGGGTTGGGCACCCTTCGTTTTTCCTTCGCCCAGTCAAGCCCCGAGAACTCAAAAGAGGGAACCCAGCGCCTGGCACGAGCCATGAAAGCCTACCGGGACAGTATCAAATAAACTTCAAACCTGTTAAGAAAAAACGGGAGCATCGGTGAGAGCTCCCGTTTTTTGGATTGTCTTATGCACCTCTTTTGTCATTGTCAAAAACAACATGGACCACGTGGTTAGACATGTTCTCCCGAAGCCATCGAATCTTGCCGAAAAGCCTCATCCACCGCCATCGGGGAAGAGCGTAGTCAAAGATATTCCACTTCTCCAGGAAATGAATGTGTCGAGACCAGTTCACCACCTGGGCCGGGTCCTTGGGACCCCAGAGAAACTCCAGTCCGGGACTGACCCTGGGCAAGGAATCGTGGAATCGGGCCTTGCCTACCAGAGCCGATCCCAGGATCTCGTAGAGCATCTCCCCACCGGGAAACCGCCGGGCCAGATCAACGAACAGGGAGCGCACCTCCCCCTCTGTGAAGTACATGAGAAGCCCCTCAGCGATGAACAGGACAGGAGCGTCCTTTGGAATATCATCCATCCATGAGACGTCGAAGACAGATCGGGCCAGATATCGCCTGTGCTCCGTCTCGGGGAGGTAGCGACTTCGGACCTCAATGGCCTCCGGCAGGTCCAGGTCATACCACCGAACATCAAGTGCGTCGATGCGCTCCTGCCGGAAGTCCAGCCCCGAGCCCAGACTCACCACGATGCCGTCGGGGTGCCTGCGGAGGAAGTTTTTTGTCTCTCGGTCGAAGATCATGGACCGGATCGCCACTCCAACCTGGGATTTCCAACAACTGTCGAAAACCGAGAAATCATAGTCAATAGCATCCACCATCTGGGCAGCCCTGTGATCCGTCAGGATAGGGTTCTCCCGCTTGGTCTCCACTGCCTTGGCCCAAAGGGTGATGAGCATGGTCGCCGGGATGCCCGTGAGGTTCTCTCGTAATTCGGTGCCCTGCGTCCTCCTTCGGGATGAAGCCTCTCGGCGTCTAAGGCGGGGAACAATGCGGGGCACCGAGCGTAAGTAGTCGTTATACGCTCGACCGAATCGGTCCCTGAGCCAGGCCTCCTCCTGCGGCAAGAGCTGTCCCAGACAGATATACATGGCAACCGGGATCAGGAGAAGGAACAGGTCACCCTTGATGAGGAGTACAAATCCCGGAATGATAAACAGGATCCAGGCCCCATAGATGGGGTTTCGGCACAAACTAAAGACCCCGGAGGTACACAGGGTTCCCTGAGCAAAGTGGCGACGGACAGCTTGAGCTCCTGCAGCACAGAAAAGGAATCCCAAGACAAGCAGGATCGCCCCGATGACGGCGGTCGTTCGGGGCATGACTGCCCCCAGGGGCAAGACTCCACCGGATATCCTGGAGCAGTAGACGATGGGCAGAGCCCACAGGACACTTCGAACGATCCAGGGGGGACCTACGCCCCAGATCGTCATCCTCGTGTTGTTCATGTTTGTGTACCTCCTTCGTCGTCGTTCGTCGAGATCCCCAACCCCGTGATGAAGAGATCCGTCAGCTGATTCATGTACGCCTCGTCGCTGACAACTTGGCAGTTTCCTTGCTGTATGTGCTCCCGAAACTCCCACCAGATGTGGATGGCCCCACAGATGGCGGTGGCTATGGTCATAGGAGCTATGTCGGATCGAACATCTCCCCGTTCCTGGGCCTCTTGGATGAACTGCTTGCATTGTCTATGATATCGATCCTCTTCGCCCCAAGGCTCGTTGTCTCCTTCAAGGCGCCCCCAGTTTGCCAGGAGGATCATCGTTGGGTTGTCCCTGTAGAAAGCGAAGGAGTTCTCTATCATATGACGAAAAAAATCCTTTGTTGAGCCCGAGAATTCGGGATCCATGACGAACGACTGGCTCTCATACCATCGACGGCAAATCTCTTCTTTGACGGTCTCGTAGACCCCCTCCTTACTCTGAAAATGAAACAGAATCAGGGGCCCCGACACGCCACTTCGCCGGGCAATCTCCCGGATGGAGGTACCGGCGAAGCCCCTCTCGGCGAAAGTCGTCTCAGCGGCCTGAAGCACCTTTCGTTTCGTCCCCTCCGGGTCCCGGTCCCGGGATGTTTTTTTCGTCATGGGAGTCCTCTCCTCTCAAACCCATTACTTACCAATCAATAAATTAGCCTCGCCAAACACATCTGTCAAGCCCCTTGTTGAAAAAACGTGATGAGACAAAAAACCCCCCGGTCTCAAACCGGGGGAGTTTTTACGGTGCTTTAATGGGGCGTTCATCCAAAATGGTGCCATCTCTGACCTCCAGTCCCGAGGAGACCACCAAGTTAAGGAAGTCCGCATCGTGGGAGGAGACCAAAAATCCGCCGGGGAAGTCTCCCAGAGCCTGGATAAGACGCTGAGTCGCCGCAACGTCCAGACCGGCCGATGGCTCGTCTAAGAGGAGAAAGGCCGGGTTCATGGACAGGACAGTGCCCAGAGATCCCAGTTTTTTCTGACCTCCTGAGAGGATATGAGGTGGCTTTTCGGCCAGGTGATCCATGCCCAGAGACTCCAGAACCCTGTGGGATCGTTCTTTTACCTGAGACCGGGGGAGCCCCATATTGAGAGGCCCGAAGGCCACATCATCCAACAGGGTCGGACAGAAAAGCTGGTCATCCGGATCCTGAAAAACGAGCCCAACCTGACGGCGAAGAGTTCTCCAATCCTTAGCAGATTCGACAGGCTCGCCGTCCAGAAGGATGCTTCCACTCTGGAGAGGCAGAAGACCAACCAGGGTCCGAAACAATGTGGTTTTTCCCGCCCCATTGGGTCCCTTGAGGAACAGACGATCAGTTACGGTAAGGCGAAGGGAGATGTCTCTGAGAACCGGAGTCGCACCATATCCGATGTCAGCGTCCTGAAGCTCCAGCGTTTTCATATCAACAATCCCCCTCCAAATATCACGACAATCGCACCGAAGAGGGCCATATCGACAGCGGCCGTCCCGGAGTCGTCCTGGATAGACGGGAAAGTTCCGTCAAAGCCCCGAAGAACAAGGGCATCGTGAACCCGAACGGAGCGATCATGACTTTTAACCAGGAGGGAGCCCACCAGAGACGCCACAGCCCATATACCCATTCGGGAGAGAATCGGACGAAATCCCCTCAAGGTAGCGGCTTCCTGAATTCGTCGTTTTTCCTCTCGAATAACGTGAATGTACCGGGAGCAAAAATGTAGAAGCATGACAAGCTTGACGGGGACGCCCAACTGTCCCATGCCCCGAAGAACCTTGTGCAGAGGGCTTGTCCCCAAAAGGGCCATGAGCCCCAGGACCATAGCACTGCTTTTCAAGGTGATGACCGCCGAGAGGACCAACCCCTCGACCGAGAGGGGCAAGGGACCAATCAAGACGGTTGCTCCTCCGGTAGTAAAAGGCAGGGTGAACCACAGTGAGATGAGAAGCCCGTTCACCGCAACAAGTCGAAGGAGAACCGTCTTAAGGGGGAGCCAAGCCGCAAGAGCCAGGATCAGGCCATACACCAGAAGCCATAGGCTCCCCCTGAGATCTCTGGTAACCGAGACTGCCACGGACATGGCCATGGCCAGCAGGATTTTCCAGCGGGGATCGACTCGACGGAGAAAGGTCTCAAACACCACGCCGGGCCTTACCCCACAGGAAGGCCCCGACGATTCCGATGATATACCCGATACCCCCCAGGATCCTTGGCAGATCCGGTTTAGACATAGCCTTGGAGATGTCCATAACCATGTGCTTGACCGGTGCGATCTCCGCAGCTACAGCCTTTCGGATGTCCTCCTGAGAGATCGACGTGACCGCCACGGTGGAGGGGGGGGGAAAGGCAGAGTCCTCCGCTACCAAAGCCTGTGTGACCTCCTCAGCGGAGGGGACGTCCTCCCTGGTCAGGTCCTCGTGTACCACGTGCCCCATGCCGGCATTGATCGTGACCCGTACAGCGGTGAGCCCAGCCGGGATAGGTACGGAGAAGCCCCCCTCGTCGGAGGTCGTCCCTTTGGCGACCTCGGCTCCGTTCGACTCGATGAGAACTTCGGCCTTCACAACTGGGTCGCCGGTACTGAAGTACGCCTCACCGGTTATGGTATCACCCTCAAAGGCCGAGAGAAGGCACACCTTGTGGGCCCAAGCGGGGGCCGCACAGAGCAGACACAGGGTCATCAACACCGCGTATTTTTTGATCACAGAAGGTCACCTTGCTTTCTTCCGATCATCTCTGGCTTTGTTTTTGCCAGATAACCAATCACCAGCGAGCCAACAAAACCTTCGATGGCAGCCACAGGCAGGTGAGCCCATACGATGAGCTTGGCCGCAACGATAAAATTCTCCCCGGTAAAGATCATAACACCGGCGGTCATGACCGCCGTGAGGATAACCGAGGCTGCGCTACAGACGAAAGCCCCAACGTACAGAGCTTTTTTACCTCGGGGAACGAAAAACCATCGAAACAAAAGGCCGAAAAGCAGCCCCGGGAAGGCCATGTCCATGGCGTTAACCCCTAAAACCATCAGTCCCCCAAATTGAAAGAGAACTGCCTGGAGGAAGAGCGCAACGACACAGGCCGGGAATATAGCCCAGCCGAGAATGACCCCAGACACCCCGTTGAGAAGCATGTGAACGCTGGACGGGCCAATCGAAAAATGGATCAAGGACGCCACGAAAATCCCCGCTGAGACGACTCCAGTAGCTGGAACATCGTCGGCCTTAATCGATCGAAGGCCCTGAGCGGTGAAACCTGCGGCCAAAGCTGCCCCGGCCACAAGAACCGGTGCTGAGAGCACCCCTTCAGATATGTGCATATATCGATCCACCTCCTAAAAGTGTACCTCGATTTTTCAGGTACCATAGCTATGTGAGTCCGCGCAAATAAAAAGAGACGTCTCTTGAGGACGTCTCTAAATCAGCAAAACGAAAAAACACCCCGTCCGCTTAGAATGGACGGAGCCCCTCCGCTTGCCCCGAATCCTCGCAGGGGTCGTAGATCTCATTCTCAGGCCGGTATCCTGGCTTCCATCGTTCGTCCGCCAAGCCTTCCCGGAAGAACCTCCAGTGGCCACCATCGACGGACGTCAGGTACACAGTAGCGGGCCCGCGCCGGATTCTCACCGGTCTTCCCTGTCACCTGAGAACGCTTACATTATAAACGTTATTATACTCACTTTTTTCGAAAAGGCAACTCTTTCTACAGAATAAAGCACATATTGTTGAGTTTTTATTTTAAATATTTAAAAAAACAAGATTGATTTATTTGAACAGAATTGTGAAGCTGATTTTGCGACGAAGTCCGAAAGACGTGTCATAATATTGGCCGGAATGACTACGGGAAATGGAGGAGCAACTATCGTTTTCTTTACGATATCTACAGGCTTTCTGCGGAAGTTATGCTCTAGCTGTCTTTCGTCGAGATGTTTGCCAAAGGCAATGTATTTTTAACAGATACCTACTATGACCGCTGTGGTAACTGGGCCAACGTGACGGCCCTTTTGGGAGGCATAGCCCTCATCGGCCTCATAGGAGTCATGGGCCTGAGTCTTCTCCTCATGCAGGAGATCAGGAGAGATGAGAAAAATCCACAGTTCGATCAGCGAAGAGGCGGGCATCTTCCTGATCGTGTGTTACCAAAAGAGCCGTCGTTTTGGCATCGCTCAGGATGGATCGAAGATCCTGACGTATCCGGGCTTTTAGATGAGCATCGAGATTCGAGAAGGGCTCATCCAAAAGAAGAATGCGAGGCGATGGGGCCAAGGCACGAGCGATAGCCACCCGCTGTTGCTGACCGCCGCTGAGCTCGTGAGGGTAGGCGTCCTCATGACCGTCCATATGGCAGAGCTCCAGGGTTTCTCGAACCCGCCGACGACGTTCGACTTCTTTCTGTCCATGAAGACCGAAGGCCACGTTTTTACGGACTGTCATATGAGGAAACAAGGCGTAGTCCTGAAAGACCATGCCGACCTGGCGGTGCTCAGGCTCGACAAAAACAGTCTCGGAGGCTACGACTTCATCGCCGATGCAGATCCTCCCTGCCTGATTTCGCTCCAATCCCGCCACCAACCGAAGAAGCGTGCTTTTTCCACAACCGCTGGGCCCCAAAAGCGCCACAATCTCCCGATCCGAAATAGAGAGAAACAGGTCGTGAAGGACGGCACGCTCCTGAGAGACATACCAAAATCCAACCTCCTCCAACATGAGACAGGCCATTAACGTGGACTCCTTTTTTTCATGATATGAAGAAAGACCATAGGCAAGGCACTCAAGCCCACAATCATCAGAGATGCCATTGAGGATTCAGGGAGCATCTCGTCGTGAGCGTACTCAAAAACCTTGGTAGCCAGGGTGGAAAAATTGAAGGGCCGGAGGAGGAGGACCAGAGGGAGTTCCTTCACTATATCCACAAAGGTGAGGATATACGCAGTCACTAAGGCGTCTTTCATCATAGGGATGTCGATTTGGAGAAGGCTGGCCAGGCGACCATGGCCCAGAGTGCGAGCCGTCTCGGTGAACCGGGTGCCGATTCCCTCAAAACCGCTTTCCACTGCCTGAAAGGCCACGGCCATATACCGGATAGAGTACCCGGTGATAACCATGATCAGAGTCCTGCTGAGGCCGGTCGACAACAATCGGTCAGCCTCGACGAAAAAAAGAAGCACCGTCACGGCAATGACGGCCCCCGGTATGGAATACCCCGTCACTGCCAGTCGGGAGCATACGGATGAGAGCCTATTAGGGAAGTGGCGCCGGTAGTTGGCGACGATAAGGGCAAACACCAGAATGATTGCACTGCACGAGAGCCCCAAAGCCATAGAATTAAAGGTTATCGCCTCCAAATCATGGTAGCGAATTGCGTGGCGACTGGCCACAGCCCATACGATCATCTGCCCCAAAGGCACCAGAACACCTATGGCAAAAACCCCATAGGTAAAGAGCATGATCCCCACCTTGGTCCATCCTCTGGCCCTGATCGTCTGAATGGGGCGTGGTCTGGTTGACGCTGCAACAGATCGTCGGGGATCCCTGAGCGCTCGCTCGGACCAGGTGATCAGGAGGACAACCACGAGGAGGATCGCCGAGAGCCTCAGAGCCGCCTGAACATCGGAGAAGGATATCCAAGCCTTGAAAATAGCCGTTCCAAAGACGGGCAAACCGAAAAATGACACCACCCCATAGTCGCTGAGGACCTCCAGAACAACGAGGGTACCGCCAGCAACGACAGCGTTTCTGGCCAGAGGAAGAACGACAAAAAGAAAGACTCCTCCAGGGGAACGGCCCAGGGTCCGTCCCGCCTCAATGAACTGGGAGGATTGGCCGGCCAGAAAGGAACGAACGATCATGTACGTATAAGGATAGAGAAACACGGAAAAGAGAACCACGGCACCCTTCAGAGACATGATGTCCAGAGCCCCCGGAGGAACCTGTACACCCAGACCCCGAAGCCCCGACTGGACCATCCCCGTGTATCCCAGGAATCCAACGTAGGTGGTGGCACCGATGAAAGGAGGAATTGCCAAGGGGAGGACTAACCCTACAGACAGGAGCCTTCGCCCCGGAAAGTCGTAGACCGTGACAAACCACGCCAGAGAGACGGCGACAACCGTACTCAGGATCAGGACGCCGAGAGCCAGTTGCGTTGACGTAACGACGTACTCCCAGAGCAACACATCCCGAATATGAACCCATGTCTGGGAGGAGGCATCCAGGAGATGCAGAATTACATTAAGACCAAGCAGCACGATCATCGAGACGATGATCGTGCTGCTTATAGCCCATCCGTTGCAACGCAGAGAACCGAACGGTTTTATTTCCATCCTGCCTTATCAAAGATCATTGCAGCCTCTGCGGAGAACTTGCCCAGATTCTCGAAGTCTACTTTCTGAGTGGAGAAAGAGCCCCATGAGGCCTGAACTTTCGGAAGAGCAACGGCCGGGTTCAGGGGGAACTCACCGTTGGCTTCGGCATAAAGCCTCTGCACGGGCTCACTGGAGAGGTACTCCAGGAACTTCACGGCGTTATCCCGGTTTTTAGCACCGGCCACCATGGCAGCCACACTCAGGTTCAGATGGGTGTTCTTCGGGAAGATCAGCCCGATCTTTCCGGGAACCGCCGCCTCGGCCTGGTCAGAAGAACGAAGCATCTTGATGTAATAATAAGAGTTCATGATAGCCAGATCGCCCTCACCGGCCACTATTGCCTTGGCCTGGGCCCGATCGTTGCCCTTAGGGGTTCTGGCGAAGTTTGCCACTATGCCCTTGGCCCACTGAGCGGCTTTCTCAGGACCGTAGAGCTGGATAAACGAGGCAAGAAGGGTGACGTTATAGGACGAGGAGGAGCTCCGGACCAAAACCTTGCCCTTCCAGCGAGGAGCGGTCAGATCATCGTACGTTTTGATGGTCGACGGGTCCACCCGATCCAGGCTGTAGGCGATAATCCGGGCTCGGGATGTGATGCCCATCCAGCCCTTGCCACGGTAGTTTTGAGGGATGTTTTTCTCCACGGTTTTTGAGCTATACTCGCCCAGAAGCCCCCGATCCTTCAGGGGATAGAGGATCTCGGCCCCCACAGAGAGGAACAGATCAGCCTCGGACTGCCCCTTCTCCCTGGTAAGACGCTCCAGGAGCTGATTCCCTTTGCCCTCGACCACGTTGATCTTTATTCCTGTCTCTTTTTCGAAAGACGCATAGACCTCTTTGTCCACATCGTAGTGTCGTGCCGAGTATATGTTCAGGGTGTTCCCGTCGGCACTCCACGCACTCAGAGGCGAAAAAACGGCCAGAATGGCTACAAGGGCGCACATATTTCTAAAGTTCTTCATCGATTTATGCCACCTTTCTCAGTGATTGGGAGGCCTCAAGACCTCCAGACGGGGCTCGTGTTTGAGCCTTAAAACTTTTACAAAAGTATATATGATGAGACCGTCTTGTCAACATCGATTTTTATTCCAGGAAACGTACGATCGATGGAACTTCAGTGGTATGATCTGTCATAACAAAGATCGCCCCGGCGGCGACGAAAAGGCAGGTGAGTCATCGTGGCGTTTGCAACTGGGTGGCAGTTCTGGACGCTTCTTGCGATCCTCCTCCTTCTGGGAGAGATCGTATCACCGGGGTTTGTCCTGGGGTGCTTTGCCCTGGGATGTTTCCCGCCCCTTATCCTGAGCTTTGTATGGCCTCGTTTGTTTCAAGTGACCATGAACGGCAAGGTGACTATGGTCCTCTTTGCTCTGTCGTCGGTGCTGGGACTGTGGCTTCTCCGTCCCAGCCTGGTCCGTCGGCTCTACGGCCAATCTCATAGAAAATCGGACGTGGACGCTATGGAAGGAGCCCGGGCAATGGTAACAGTGGCTATTCCCAGTGGGTCCCAGGGAGGGTACGTGAAAGTCCGGGGCACCGAGTGGTGGGCCTTCCACCAGGACGGGGACCCCGTCCCGGTAGGGCGGGAGGTCGAGATCGTAAGGATTTCAGGCGCTAAGGTGATCGTTCGGGATACTCAGGATACCGGCGCCCTATCGAAGAACGGTTCGAACTGAAAGGAGAGGATGAAACCTATGTCTCAGGTCTTTGGGGTAATCGATAGCCTTATGGACTCGGCCCTGATCTGGGCCCTGGTCTTTTTGGCGGTGGCCCTGCTGGTCTCTGGAGTAAAGATCGTTCCTCAGGCTCATCGGATGGTGGTGGAGCGACTCGGTAAGTTTCACAGGATCTTGACTCCGGGAGTCAACGTCATCTTTCCCGTTTTGGACCGGACCAAAAAGGTCGAATGGTACTTCGGGGCCTCCCTGCGCAGCACCGCCAGTCTTGATATGAGGGAGCAGGTACTGGACTTTCCCAAACAAAACATCATCTCCAAAGACAACGTGGTCATGGAGATCAACGCCCTGCTCTACTTCCAGATCAGCGATCCCTTTAAAGCGATCTACGAGATAGCCAACCTTCCCCTGGCCCTGGAGAAGCTTACCCAGACCTCCCTGCGAAGCGTCATGGGTGAGATGGAGCTGGACGAGATCTTCAGCAAGAGAAGCGAGATCAATGAACGGCTTCGGACCACCCTGGATGAGGCCAGCGACGTCTGGGGCGTGAAGGTAAGCCGGGTGGAGATTCAGGACGTAAACCCTCCGGCATCGGTTCAGGAAGCCATGCAGCGACAAATGGAAGCTGAACGGACCCGGAGGGCGGTGGTGACCGAGGCCAACGGCCAAAGGGACGCCGAGATGAATCGAGCTGAGGGGAGAAAACGAGCTATCGAGCTGGAGGCTGAGGGAAAGGCCAACGCCCGAATCAGGCTGGCCCAAGCCGAAGCTGAGGCGTTGTCGGCTGTGGCCGTGGCCCTGTCAGCTCATGGAGGAAAGGACCCAGCAGCCTATCTCATCGCTGTGAAGTACCTGGAGTCGTTAAAGGAGATGGCCGCTGGGGACGGGACCAAAACAGTCTACCTGCCCTATGAAGCGTCGTCTATTCTGAGTTCGGTTGGAGCAATGAAGGAGGTATTTAAGTGACGGTCGCACTGGCACGAGGAAAGGGGCCGACCTATACTCCGCCCTTCAGGACGGTAACCAGGGCCGAGGCGGCGATGGCGCCGAAGACAACCGCAGTGGGGTTCAAGCCCCGCCAGGCCAGAAAAACTGCCGCGGCGGCACCTGCAACGGAGCTCAGACGCTCCCCCGTAGCGATGAAGACATCCGGCACAATTAAGGCGCCTAAAACAGCGTAGGGGACGGAGCGAAAAAAATCGTCCCAGAAGGGGTGGAGCTTGCGGCCTCCCAAAAAGATCATGGGGATCACGCGAGGTATGGCGGTGACCAGAGCCATACCCAACGCCACGAGAATCGGCCGAGTCATGGAGCGCTCCCCGTGGTGTCCGATGCTCTTCGCCATGCACCTACCGATGCGGCGCCCACCGTCGCTGCGACGATGCCCCAGCCTGTTCCCAGGGTACGCAGGGGAGAGAGACGGAAGAGCAGGTGGAGCCCCATAGCGGTTAAGGCCACGATCAGGGCGTGGCGATCAACCCTGATCCGGGGAACCAGGAGAGTGATAAACATGGCATACAGGGCTATACCCATGCTGTTTCGAATCACAGAGGGCATAGCCGACGCCACCAGAGCCCCCGCAGCCGTGCCTCCACACCAGGCCAGATAGGCTACGATGTTGAGACTCAGGCAGAAGCTCGGGGAGATGGGCCCCTCATCCCGCAAAGAAGCCACGGAAAAGGTCTCGTCGGTGATCCCCAACGCCACGAGAGCGGCGATCCCTTTGCCCGTCTCGGGTTCCATTCGCCGGGAGAGGGTCGATGTCATAAGGAAATTGCGGATGTTGAGCACCAGGGTGGTCAGGACGATCTCCCCGGTAGATGCCCCCAAAGCCATGAGATTCACCGCCACGAACTGACTGGCACCAGCGAAGACCAACAGAGACAGACACAGGGTCTCCATGGCTGTAAGACCTGCCGATGTTCCCACAAGTCCAAAGGTAACGCCAATAGGCAGGTATCCCACGGCGATAGGGACGCCTGCTCTTAATCCGGCTATGGCATTCTGATACCTGGTCATGGGATCCCCTCCGTCGATAAAAATTTAGAAAATTTTACCACAGATTGACATGGTTTTTGTTTTTTAGAAGGGGTATCGCTACGACTTCATTGACAAATAGCCAATCATCGTCAAAACGAGGATGGCGAACTCACCCAGAGCGACATTATGGCACCTCATGTCGACGAGCACCGAGTTCCTCAACTCCACTGGTGAAGCAATTGACAGAGGTGCTCTCAGCAGCTATTCTGATGAAACGCGCGTGGACACGACCTTTGGCCTTCGTCGCCATATGTCGCCTGGAGTGAATCTGGAAAAGAACACAAGGGAGAGACGCCATGGAATCGGTGGACATAACGGCCCTTTTAACCTACGTAATCGCCACAAACTACAGCCCGGGGCCCAACAACATCAGCGCCGCTGCCATGGGAGCCCGTTGGGGTCTGCGTCGGAGCTGGGGATATATCTTGGGTATCGTCGTTGGATTTTTCGTCATCATGTTCCTCTGTGGTTTTTTATCGTCAGTTCTGACGACGATCCTACCCGGGATCGTCCCCACGATGCGCTGGATCGGCGGAGCCTACATCCTGTGGCTGGCCTATTCTGTGGCCAAAAGTGCCCCCACCTCGCAATCCCTGGACGAGGGCATTGCCCTTCGCGGGTTTGTCAAAGGGCTTGCCCTCCAGTTCGTGAACCCCAAAGTCATCCTTTACGGACTTACCCTGTACGGGGCCTTTCTGGCCCCCATTCTGGGACAACCCGGACCGGTGCTCCTGTCCTCAGTCCTCCTCTCCCTCCTGGCCCTGACGTCCCTTATCCTGTGGACCGCCTTCGGTGCCGGAATCAACCGGTACTTTCAGAGCCACACCAGACAGAGGCTCCTGAACGGTGCCTTCGCCCTGCTCTTAATCTACACTGCCGCATCAGTTGTGGGCCTACTCTGATCCCACAAACGTCTCTTCACCATAAAATGACGGGCACCCCTCTGGGATGCCCGTCATTTTTAGATCTGTCATTGTACAAAGGTCACGATAGAGAAGTCATTCAAACAACCGTCGCAGAAGCGATCGACGCCTTTCACGTCCTTTCGAACCCCGTAGAGTTCCTCAGGAACTGCCAAAGCCACCACTGGATGAAGTTCATCCAGACGGAGCCAGATTTTCTGCAGAATTTTTTCCCGTTCGACAGGGTCTACCGTAGCGTTCGCCCTGTCGATCTCTTCGTCCACGACGGTGTCCTTCAGGAGCGTCCAGTTGGTGGACCCTATGCTTTCCGAATGAAACAGGGAGAGCCAGAACTGTCCGGCGTCGCGGTTCGTCTGCATACCCCAGGCGCTGATGATGAGATCCTGTTCGCTGCTCTTCATCTTCTCATCGAAAACACCGGACTCGAAGACCTTGATATTCACTTTAATCCCCACCTGAGCCAGCATGGACTGAAGGACCGTGGCCCCGTTCACTCGATCCTGGAAGTTACTGATCCACAGATCCAGCTCCATGCCGTCACCGTATCCCGCCTCCATAAGGAGGGCTTTAGCTTTTTTGGGATCGTAAGGGTAGACACAGGATTCGGCCGGTGTGAACGTGCTGAGGGGAACGACGGGTCCAGAAGGCTGTTCAGAATTGCCCTGATAGACCACTTGATTGAAGGCTTCCTTGTTGATGGCATAGTCGATGGCCAGACGAACCTTTGGGTTATCCAAAGGTTTTTTCTGGGTATTCATGCCAAGATATATCAGACGCAGGCCCTGGGCTTTTACCACCTGAACCTGGGACGACTCGTTCAGCCGATCGTAGTCGCTGGGAGGTACCGAGTAGACCAGATCAACCTTGTCGGTTTCCAGGGCGATGATCCGGCTGCTATCGTCAGGCAGGACAACCACCGTGAGGTTTTCGAAGGCAGGTTTTTTCCCGTGGTAACCTTCAAAGGTCTTGAGCTCAACCTTCTCGCCCTTCACCCATTTCTTGAAGGAGAAGGGGCCGGTCCCCACGGGATTCCTGAAGTATTCCGCTCCGCTTGTCTCCACAGCCTTTTTGCTGTAGATGCTGGCATAGGGGTGTTTCATGGACTCAAGCCATCCGCCCACGGGCCCCCTGGTCTTTACGATGAAGGTATAAGGATCGATGATCTCGAATCCATCGGGGTCCATGTACTTCGCTTTCGACCCAGCATAGACTGAATCCTTGGACATGGCCCGCTTCAACGAAAAGACCACGTCCTCAGCTGTTAGTTCCTCTCCGTTGTGGAACTTAACCCCTTTTTTCAGGTAGAATTTGTACGTCTGAGGGTCTAGAATTTCCCAGCGCTCGGCCAGGACGGGAACGAGCTTTTTCGTGTGACCATCGACTGTGACCAGGGGCTCGTTGATCTGTTTGATGACGGCGAAGGAAATAGTGTCAACAGCCTGTAAAGGATCCAGGGTCTTGGCATCGCCTCGGAGTCCCACCCGCAAATCCTTCTGCTCTCCGCTGAAAGCACAGGTCGCCGATACCCCAAGCACACACAACAACAACACGCTCTTCCATACGTTCGTACCTCTTCTCATCTTATTCTCCTCCTCTCAAGGCTTCCAACGCAGCTTTTGCCAGAACCTCAACGCCGATGGCGATCGCCCGATCATCGGCATAAAAATTGACGGAATGCGTGGGACAGTGAGGTCCATCGGGAGTCCTGCACCCCAGGCGGAAGAGGGTTCCTGGGGCCTTTTCCAAAAAGTAGGCGTAGTCCTCCCCTCCCATGGCTGGCGATGCCAGGTCGACGACCCTATCCACCGACGCGACATCCCGACAGGCCCGACGGACGTGGTCGACCCATCGTTTATCTACTTCAGTTGGGATGATCCCCGGCGTGATCTCCACCGTAACCGTCGCCTTGAGTCCCTGCCCAACGGCGGTTGAAAGCTCCTTAACTCTGCGATGGAAGAGATCCCTTGTAGTCTTGCGAAGATAGCGAATCGAACCCTCCAGGACGACAGGACCACCAATGTATGAGTTGGAGATTCCCCCCTCAATGCGCCCAAAGGTAACAAGGGCGCAATCAGTGGGAGCAAGTTCCCGAGACCCCAGACTCTGGAGAGACGTCACTATAGACGCCGCCGCCAAGATGGTATCGACACCGTAATGGGGGTAGCCACCGTGAGCCTGCTTGCCCTCCACCGTGATCGTCACGACATCCACACCGGCCGTCATAAAATCATCCCGAACGCCGATCTCGCCTAAGAACAGGTCAGGCAGGACGTGGAGAGCCAGGACTCCATCCACCAAGGGGTTCTCCATGACGCCAGCCTGGATGAACTCCTGGGCTCCCCCCAGTTCCTCCTCGGCATGCTGAAAAAAAAACTTTACACAGCCATCGAAAAGATCCCTATGCTCACCGAGAAGCCTCGCGACCCCCAAAAGGACAGCAGTGTGGACGTCGTGTCCACATCCATGGAATACGCCGTCCTTCTTTGAGGCGAAAGGAACTCCAGATTGCTCCCGTATGGGGAGAGCATCCATGTCGGCCCTGAGACCGACGCACCGCCTTTTTTCTGACGAAACGGGGCTCTCACCGTGGAGTTCGGCAAACACACCCGTTCCACTCCTGCCGATTCGGCGAATTCCACTGAGGCCAAAAAGACGGAGCTGAGATTCCACCAAGTCGGCAGTATCGAACTCGTTGAAACTCAGCTCAGGGTTCTCGTGAATCTGATGGCGCCATTGAATCACCTCTGACGCTATTTCCTGCACCTTGCTTTCCAGAGCCCCACCCATGTAGAAATCCCCCTCTCCGAACACCATAGGACTTGATGTACATGATTAGTTTGCTCAGTTAACATATCATTCTGAGGTTTTCTTGTCAATTCTCCTGTAGTATACGCCGATTTTTTTAATTTATAGGATTTTGCCCCGTGCGGAGTTTTGAGAGTTACAAGGATCTTTTGGAAGAAGACGAGCTTCCGTCTCTCCATCGGGCAATTCTATGATCTGTCTGGTGGGGAGTTGTATTGTCCGACCCTGCCCTTGTAACAGAGCCATCCCAGGAGTATCATGCCCCCATGACTAATGTCTGGCACGGTGAATCGTTCCATGGTATTATGGGAATGAGATCATATATGATCTTATATATTTTGTGAGGGGGTCTGTGTGATGAAAAAGTTTTTCGGCTCTGCCCTTCTGTTGTGCGTGATCGTTCTGGGAGTCTCATCGGGATTTGCCGGCGAGAAAGTGTACAAGCTCAAGATGGCGACGGTCGTCAGCCCTCCTCACCCATGGATCGTCGCAGCTGAGGAGATGGTGAAACAGGTAAAGGATGAGACAGACGGCAAAGTTCAGATCACCCTGCAACACAGTGCCGCCCTGGGAAGTGATCAGAGCACCATCGACGGCATGAGAATGGGCGTCGTGGACATGGTCGTAGGGGGCACCTCGCCTGCCTCGACCTTCGTCCCTGAGTTTGCCATCTTCAGCCTGCCTTTCCTGTTCGACGGATACGACTCCTTCAACAAAGCTATGGACAAGGAGAGCGCTGTCTTCGCCTTTTTTGCCGATGTCATCCGGGAGAGAGGTCTGGGGTTCACGCTCCTCTCCCTGTGCGGAGGCGGCGTCCGGGACGTCTCCAACAACCTGCGCCCCATCGTCAAACCTGACGACATGAAGGGGATAAAGATGCGAGTTCCCGCCAACCCGATCGTCTCCAAGATCTGGTCAGCCACCGGTGCCTTGCCCAGCCCCATGGCCTGGAGCGAGATCTACTCGGCTATGCAAACCGGTGTCGTAAACTGTTTCGACAGCTCCATCAGTGGTTATTACGGAAGCAAGTACTACGAGGTCGCACCGTTCCACTCTCTAACCCAGCATCAGTTCATGGTTTCCTACATCGCTATCAGCGACATCGCGTGGAAGAAGCTTCCTGAAAAATACCGGGAGATCCTGTCAAAAGCCGTGGAAAAAGCCGGTCAAAGGGTAACGGTTGTCGGCTCGGAGTTCGACAAGGCCAAACTGAGTGAGCTTCAGGAGAAAGGCTTGGTTAAGGTGAACGAGGTCGACGCCCAAGCGTGGGTCGATCTATATAAACCCCTTCAGGATGAGTTGGCAACCAACCTGAAAGGAACGAAGAACGGTCCAAAGGTACTGAAGCTCATTCGCAGCGTGCAATAGCCGCTGTATTGTATAAGGAGAGCCTGACAAGTGGGGGCAGGCTCTCCTTCACATTGTTTTGAGGGGGAACGACATGCGTTTTATCGAAAAGGTGAACGATTTCATAGAAATCATCGTAAAAAGGATGTGCGCCCTTTTCCTGATGATCTTTGCAGCCATGGTCCTGCTTCAGGTGATCGCCCGAAATTATCTCGCCATGGCCTTTACCTGGACCATAGAGCTCTCCCTGATGTTGTTCATGTGGGTGGTCTTTCTCGGTGCGGCAGTCGCCTTCAGACAGCGGCGACACTACATCATAGAGGTCTTCCCGGCCAAGTGGGAAAAGTTGAACGCTCTTCTGGATGTAATCGCTGACGGTGTGTGCTTTCTCCTCGTCTACGTTCTGGCCTTCGGAGGATGCCATTTTACTATCATGTCGTTCCAGAGATTGTGCAGCAGCGTTGATCTGAGTCAATCGTGGTTAGTGGGAGTCATGCCGATCTCCGCTGCCCTTATGACTCTCTTTGGCGTCGAAATCATCCTGGGAGACCTCCGGCGTCTCCTCTCAATCCGTCGAGAGGGCATATAACCATGGATGCTCTGGCCCTTCTCATGGGGAGTTTCTTCCTGATGATCGTCATCCGGGTCCCCATCGCCTTTGCCCTGACGGTCTCATCTATCGGTACCCTGGCATATCTCGACCTGCCCCTGTGCTCAGCTCTCAACCAGATGTACTCGGGGATCAACTCGTTTCCCTTGCTGGCCGTCCCTTTCTTCATGCTTCTCGGACGCCTCATGAACGACGGCGGGATCACCGATCGTCTTATGAAGGTATCGGACGCATGGGTAGGCCATATTCGCGGAGGTCTCGGCCACGTAAACGTCATGGTCAGCATGCTTTTTGCAGGTCTCTCTGGGTCAGCAGCCGCTGATACCGCCGGCATCGGCTCGATGATCATCCCAACCATGGTCCGGTCGGGATTCGACAAACCCTTTTCCGTTGCGATCACGGCAGCATCCTCGACATTGGGTGTGATCATTCCGCCAAGCATCATGATGGTGGTCTACGGAGCCTTAGGACAGGTATCCATCGGTGCCCTTTTCCTGGCCGGAGTCGTCCCCGGAGTGATGATCGGCCTTGCACAGATGGGCTACTGCTACTACAGAGCGGTCAGGTACGACTATCCTCGCTGCAAACGGGTTCCCATGCTTCAGCGCCTGAAGGTGACGTTTTTCGCCCTGCCACCTCTGTGTCTTCCCATGATCATCCTCGGAGGCATCACCATGGGCATTTTCACAGCCACCGAAGCAGCGGCCATCGCCGTGGGGGTCGGCCTGATTCTGGTGTTGGCTGTATACAGACACATCGGCTTTCGGGATCTGCCCGAGGTCTTTTCAGACGCCGCAGTCGGTTTTGCCCTGCCCATGTTTCTGGTCTCGGGCGCAAGTGTCATGGGGTGGATCATCGCCTATCTGGATACACCTCAGCTTATATCGGATTATATTTTGTCCATCACCCACTCGTACTATGGCATATACGCCATGATCGTGCTTTTTCTGCTGATCATGGGGACGTTTCTCAGCCCTCTGTCCACCGTGATCATCTTCATGCCCATCCTTCAGGGCTTGGGCAGCGCAGCCAATCTGGATCCGATCCATCTGGGGATTATCGTAAACCTGACTTTATCTCTCGGGATGATCACCCCACCGTATGGGATCTGTCTCCTGATAGGCGCTCAGCTCGGCAATATCTCCGCCCCTCGGGCTTTCGTAGCTCTGATACCCATGCTTCTTCTCGCCCTGGGCATCATCCTCCTGGGCATCGTTTTCCCCGATCTGTTTCTGTTCTTGCCGAAACTGATCATGCCGGAAGCCTTCGCATGATCGATCTTAATATATAAGGGAGTGGTTCTGTGTTAACTCATATGGAGCGCGTCCGAAGGGCCCTTGCCTTTCAGGAGACGGATCGAATCCCGTACAGCCTGTGGATGCACTACCCGAATCGGGATCGCCACCCTCGACGTCTCGCAGAGCTGGCTTGTGCCGACCAGAAAAAATATGACCTGGACTTCGTCAAGTTCATGCCCTACGGCATGTACTCCACCGTCGATTTCGGCATGGACCTCGACGTGTTCTCCGGGTTCGTGGATCCTCCGGTCGGCCACAAACCTCTCATCGAGACTGCGAAGGACTGGGACAAGATTCGTCCCGTCTCCGGGACTGAAGGGGAGTTTGCTATCGTTCTTGAGGCTCAAAGGATCTTTTTCGGTCTTACAGATCAAAGAATTCCCTTTCTCCAGACGGTCTTTAGTCCCCTCACAACAGCGCTCAAGATGTGCGGGGGACCCGCTCTCCTCAAGGGGCATCTGGACGAAAACCCCGAGAAGGTCTGTCGTGCCTTGGAGATCATCACCAAGACGACCAGGGACTTTGCTCAAGCTGCGGTATCCCTGGGGGCTGACGGGCTGTTCTTCGCCAGTCAGATGTCGAGCTATAGCCTGTTAACCGTTGCGGAACACGAACGATACGTCAAAACATACGATATGGAGATCCTGAACGCCGTGGCCGCCCATACCTGGTTCAACGTACTCCACCTTCACGGCTCCAACGTCATGATCAAGGAAGTTCAGGAATATCCCGTTCACGCTCTGAGCTGGCATGATCGGGACGACGGTCCCTCCATGGACGAGGTTCGATCCTTCAGCGAAAAGGCCTTCGTTGGCGGTCTCAGTTGGGGAGAAAACTGGCTTGGAAAAACCGACGCCGAGGTCGAGGCGGAGGTTCGGGAGGTTGCCGCTCGCCACGAGGGCAAGGGAATTCTACTGGGTCCGGGCTGTGTCATTTCTCCGTCGACTCCACCAGAGCGACTGGATTTGGTCCGACGGGTCGTCTGTTCCCTGTAAACAGGAAGAAGTATACGACAGGGGGACGCCCAAGCGTCCCCCTTTTTTAGTACACAGGTGGTGGTCACGTGCAGGGAATCCTTACGACGTTACCGATTGTTTTCATCATAACTCTGGGATGGGGACTTCGACATCTCGGAAAAATCGACGGACAAGAGGTATCGAAAGTCAACTCCGTGCTTTTTTGGTGCATCATGCCAACCATCCTCTTTCGGGGAGGGTTGGACATCGACGCCTCGGTCTTCTTTGACGGGAACTATCTTACAGCCCTGTACGGCTCATTTGTCGCCGTGATTGCTTTGGCATTGTGCACGGTACGAGTGCTACGGTTCCCACAAAAGCGCGGAGCGGTGTTCGTTCTGGGGGCTATCCGAAGCAACGTGGTGTTCATCGGAATTCCCCTGGTATCAGTTCTGTTAGGGGACTCGGGGCTTCGGGCCTTGTATGTCTATCTTTCCGTTGGGATGCTCGTGTACAACAGCCTGCCCATCGCGTGTGCTCAGATGGTGATGGAAGGGCACTTTTCCCTGCGAACCGTTAGGAATGCCCTGGGCAGGACGATTCGGACTCCCTTGATCATTGCCGGGGTTTTGGGGATCCTCCTCTCCCTCACCGGCTTGAAAGACTTTTTGCCCGGGTGGTTTCTTCAAGGCATTGATCTCATCGCCGACGCAGGAAGTGGGCTGGCCCTCATCGTCATCGGTGCTTCCCTTCAATTGAGAGGGCTTTTAAGATCCCTGCGAACCACCTGGTTGCTCATGGGCTACAAACTGATCCTGCTGCCAATCGTCCTTACCGGTGCTTTTTGGCTCTTCCCGCCACAGGATCCTCTCCTGGGGAAGGTATCTATCCTCATAGGAGGCCTATCTCCGGCGTTCAACACCTTTATCATGGCCGCAGGCATGGAGATGGACAGCGAGTACGCCGCCGACTACGTGGCGACCTCTACCGTCGTAGGAGTCGCGGCTGCAGCTTTGTGGATAGAGATTCTATTTTAAATTAATAGCAAGACACCCGCACACAAGCTACTCGTCGGCGATGAAATAACTGATTCGATCGCAGGCATTCGCAAGACTCTCGCGAAGAAGGGAGACAGCCCGATCCCGATCTCCAGCCATCCCAGCCAGAACGATCTCCTTGTGGGTACTATGATGATGCTCCCGATCCACCATCTGGTGGTAAATTCTGACGTATCGAACGATGGGGGCCCTCAGAGAGTCGATGATTTGATAGAGCTTGGGAAGCTCGGCCTGTTGATACATGTACGAGTGAAAATCCCAGTTGATGGCGCTGAGTTTCGTCGGATCCTCCTCATGAATGCCTTGCTCGGCCAGGCCCAAAGCGATCTCATATTTCTCTTTAGTCATCCTCCGGAGAGCCATGTCCAGGGCCAGGCATTCCAGCACCGATCGAATGAGAAAGATCTCCTTGACATCCTGCTTAGAGAGGTTCCGCACTACAGCACCCCGGTAGGGTGCATAGGAGATATACCCCTCTCCATCCAGCTGAATGAGAGCCTCCCGAACCGGCGTACCGCTCACATGATATGCCTTGGCGATCTCAGCGACCCGAATCTGTTGCCCCCCCTGAAGCTGACCGTTCAAAATTTTGTTTTTAAGAGCTGAGTAAATAAGTTCCTTGTTTGTCTGAGCAACTAAGGGGGCCCCCACGATTATATGCCTCCCAACTTGGTATGATTAGACGCTTCCTTTCACAGAGATGTATTGCGTACGTAGTATATCATTCCTCCCCGTGCCGGACATACCGAAGAAGATCGGGAAGAGAGAAGGAGAGGCCCATAGACGCCAAGGTCCTCGCCTGCCCTCGGAGATCGAGCCCCGTGGCATAGTCCATAACGGAGGTCATGCCCGTACAGACCGGGTGAGCAAGCCCGCACGTTTCCAGAAGCTCCTCCAGAGGACAGAGGCCATAGGGCACGTCCTCCACGATGTATCGATGTCCCGTCGTCCTCGGAAGTTTGCTGTTTTTATACAGGGGATTCGTGGTCATGATGTCGTACAGAGAGTCCCCGCTGGCACCCTGTTCAGCGTACCAGGCGCGGATCATCTCACCCACCGGCGTGAGAGAACCGACGACGTCGGGCAGTGATGCCAGCTCCATACGCTCGCCATCCAAGGCCTCCACCAAGGACGCTACCCCACGAGTGAAGGCCCCGTGATACGAGTGCATATCCAGACCTCGTTCCACGTTCGCCAGGTTGAGAAGAGTCAAGGGCGTGTGGAGAAAAACGTTGGGGTTGGATACTCCCGTGGCCAGGATATTATCGCGTACCGTCAAGGTTGGATAGAGCTCTCGGATAGGGCGAAGCGTCTCGTCAGTCATAGCGGAGGGAAAGACCGCCGCTCCGAGACCCCGTTTAAACCCTCGGATACGTACCCAGTCGTCGCCCCTCGTCGCGGTGTAAATCAGGCATTCCAACTCAGCCACGGCCTGTACCGCGTGATTACCCTTCTGTCGAATGGTCCGAAGGAACTCCACGGAACCATATGCGTTGCCGGGCATGAGACAGACTGTCTGATCCCTCCTCAGAAAGGGAGCACACAACGATGCCATAGCCTTTTGCCCGTAGGCAGGGACCACGACCAACACGACCTCACTGTCCTGAAGCCCTCGTTCTGGATCGGTAGTGACGAGCTCAAGAGACGCCGCCCCTGATGGACGGCCACTGGACTCCAGACTTTGCAGGTCGATACACTTCGTCCGGCTCACCGTCTCCACGCTGGAGCCCCAATCCCTGTGCTCTAAAATCGTGACTTGGTGCCCAGACAGAGAGAGGTCAGCAGCGACAGCAAATGCGCCGTTTCCACCTCCTACAATCGTGATAGCGGTCATGATGTACTCCTCCTTCCTCTACGGAGTGTCGGTCCAACTAGGGTCACTATGATGAGCCCCAGAAGAAAGATGGAAAGCGGACTCTGGCAAAAAAATGACCATTCCCCTCTCGAGAGCATCAGAGCTCGACGGAACTCCCCCTCTGCCATGGGACCAAGGATAACTCCGAGGATCATCGACGGGGTTGAAAAATCCCAGCGCTTCATCAAGTAGCCGACAACGCCGAAAAGGATCATGACTCCCATGTCGAAGGAGTTATTTCTGATAGCATAACTCCCCACCACACAGAGGACCATGATGACCGGCGCCAGGAGGTCAGTGGAGACCTTTGTAATACGGGCCACGTGCTTGGCCGCACAGATACCCACCACGAACATCATGACGTTGGCGATGAAAAGCCCACACAGAAGGGCGTAGGAGACGTCGGCATGTTTCGTAAAGAGCTGAAGCCCCGGCTTGAGGCCGTGAATGAGGAGCCCTCCCAGAAAGATCGCCGAGACGGTATTCCCCGGGATACCCAACGTAAGCAGGGGGACAAGAGAGCCGCCTGTCACGCCGTTATTGGCCGACTCGGATGCTATGACGCCCTCGATAGTGCCCTGACCAAAACGCTCTGGATGTTTTGAAGCTCTCTTCGCCTCGTTGTACGAGATCGCACAGGCGATGCTCATACCAGCAGCAGGGATAATTCCCACCAAGGTCCCGAGAAAAGACGAACGGATGAAGTTAAACCAATTGGCCTTGATATCGGCCAACCGAGGCAGAGCACTGTCCGAAAAAGTCGCGATATCCTGAACGATGGTCTTTCGTTTTTGAGCACCCAAGACCAGAACCTGGCACATTGAGAAGAGGCCAATGACCAAGGGAATGATCGGAATGCCCTCGAAGAGGGAGACGTTGTCAAAGGTATACCGGTAGACCCCTGAGATCGTATCCACCCCCACGGTCGCCAGAAGGAGCCCCACGACGCCAGAGATCATCCCTTTGATTAAGGACCCCTTTGAGAACCCCACGATGATAGAGAGACCGAAGAGAGCTAGGTAGAAAATCTCCACCGGGCCGAACAGGAGGACGATCCGCGACAGGGGCGGCGCCAGAAGCAACAGGGCCAGGGCACTGAAGAGACCTCCGATCAAGGAGGCAAAGGCACTCATCGCCAGGGCTCGGCCACCTTCCCCCTTTTTTGTCATCTCATACCCATCCAGCGTCGTGATCACCGCTGCTGGAGTTCCCGGCGTGTTGATCAGTATCGCCGATATCGAGCCCCCATACGTGGACCCACAATAGATGCTGATAAGAAAAATCATCCCTCCCGCCGGCGATAGAGAGTAGGTAAATGGGATAAAGAGGGCAATGCCCATGGTTGAGGTGAAACCTGGCAGGGCTCCAACCACGATCCCCGTAATCGTTCCAAGAAAACATAACAGCAAATTCGCAGGAGCGATGGCGGTCAATGCACCATGTGCGAGGACAGAAGCTATATCTATATCCACACCAAGTCCTCCTTTGGTTTACAAACTCATACCCGCTATGGTCAGGGTTGGCAGAGGCACCTTGAGCAAGAAACGGAAACCCAGATACACAGCAGTCACTATAACCCCTGAAACGAGGAAGGCCCTTCTCTTATGAGGATAACCCAAAATCAAGGCTGTTACCGGACAAAACACCATGGAGGCAATCAAGAATCCAAAAAACCACACCGAGGGCACGTAGAGCAACGCAGAGCAGAGCACGATGACAAATCGACGAGGCGAAGGACTATCTGAGCTCCTCCCTGCTCTGATCTTCTTCAGAACCGTGGCTCCGAGGAGAAAGGTGCTCAACACCAAAAGGATGTAGGCCAGGTACTGAGGATACCGCAAAGCGTCCTCGGTAAAATCTTTCGTGTCCAGAAGAAAATACGCCCCAAGGGCGTATAGAACAATAATGGGAAGGTACGCATCGAAAAAATTGGACATAGGTACATATCACCTCACAAGCAAGGGCGAAGCATAAGCTTCGCCCCTGGATCGTCCATTACCAAGGATTGCTCTTCCACTGCTTCGAGAGATCCTTATCGATATCCTGAAGGAATGTGGTGTACTTCTCGGCGTTCATGTAGTGAACGGGCATCTGAAGTTGTTCGGCCTTGGCTTTGAACTCCGGGTCAGCGAGGGCTTTCTCGATGGCCGATTCGATTGCTTTGAGAGCATCCTTGGGGAAACCCTTGGGTGCGGCCACGCCCCTGAGAGCGATCTGGAGAAAGTCATATCCCTGCTCTTTGTAGGTTGGCACATCGGGAACGGTGGTATCCCGCTCTGGAGAACCGATGCCAAGAAGCCGAAGGTTGCCGTCCTGAAGGTAGGTATACGTCTCCGAGACATTCATCGCCACGGCATCCACATGTCCTCCCATAAGGGCCACCATACCTGGGGCAGAGCCGTCAAAGGGAACCTTATTGAGGGTCACACTGTCCTGCTGTTCCAGTCGACTCAGGAGCATGGCCTCGGAGGTTCCAGGACCAGTGTACGCGATGGATACCGCATTGGTCTTCTTCTTTGCTGCAGTCATAAGGTCTTTGAGGGACTTGAACGGACTATCCGGCCTGACACCGATAACCCCCGGGTCCATGACAATATTGCCGATCAGGTCGAAATCTTCCAATGCATACTTACAGCCTTTGCGCTGGATGGGGATCATGAGAAAGGCAGGAGGATTAATGAAGCCTATGGTATATCCGTCCGGCTTTGCATTGGCGATGGCGGTCCATCCGATCTCGCCGGAAGCCCCAGGCTTGTTGATGATGGCAAAGCTCTGGCCGAAATACTTTTCGGCGAACTTGAAGACCGTCCGGGCAGCGATGTCGGTTCCCCCACCGGGCTGGAAAGCGACAATAACCTCAACAGGCTTCTCTGGATACTGAGCCCAGAGAGGAGCAGCGCTCATACACAAAACAGCGATGGCAGCGACAATGTACAGACTTCTTTTCACGATGAACCTCCTTTTGTCAAAAAGAACATCTCTCCCAACATCCCACGTCTTTTCCCTCGGATTCTACCCCTTCGACACCCCCCTCCTCTCAGTTGAGACGTTTAGACACGATATCGATGATAACGCCGTCGACGTCCTTCATTCCTTCGACGTTCAGAGCCACAGCGTTTTCCACTGTTTTAGAGATATCGGACGGATCGACAACACCCTGGGCCCCCTTCAGACTATCTCCCGCTAAAACCACCATCGCAGCACAATACGCCTCAGCAGCCCCAGTGGAGACCTTGAGAGCACAGGTTTCCTTGGCTCCGTCGCAGACCATTCCCACCAAGTTGCCAAGGATGATCTCCATCGCCTTCGTCGATTGCTCGACGGAACCGCCGAGAAGGTGCGTGATCCCAGCTGCAGCTCCAGCTCCAGCCGCCACGGCACAGCCACAGACCGGACTGAGCCGCCCCATTCGGCTCTTGACAAAACTCGTGCTGAGATGGCTGAAGGCTAAGGCCTCGGCGATCTCCTCCCGGGATTTCTTGTGAAACACGCCGGCCACATAGACCGGCAGGATCGCCGTGATACCGTGGTTGCCGCTGCCAGCACTGCTCATAACCGGAAGCGGAGCCCCATCCATCCTGGCATCCGAGGCTGCGGCAGAAAACGACCGAATCTGAGCCGCCAGATCCCGCTCAAACAGATCACCCGACATACGCCGAATATTCTTGCCGAAGTTCAGTCCGACATCGTTTTTCAGTCCGTAATCGGCGATGGCCATGTTCATGTCTACCCCTGCCATGAGGACATCCCTGTCTTCCTCATCCAACGTATCGACAAGCGCGACGAGAGAGTCATAATCCATGGATGAGACCTGAGCAGAGACTGACGGCGTCGATGCTGTCTGGGACTCAGATGTTTTTTGAAAGACGTTGGCCCCGTCTTTGTCGACAGAGACGATATTCGTGTGACTCCCTTGAATGACGCAACGAGCCTGATGATCCTCAGAAAAGACATCGGCCAAGACGTAGACACCATGCTTCGTCATGTCAGCCTCAAGGGAGACCGCTCCCCGCTCTACCATAGCCTGAGCATCTTGAATATCTCTATCCGAGACCTCCCGCAGCACCTCCAGACCATACTCCGATTTGCCGCAGCTGGCACCCAAGGCCGCCGCTATAACGTTTCCCCGAAGTCCTCCCGTTCCAGGTATACCTACGGCAACTCCGTTTTTGAAAATGCTGTCACTGACCACCACGTCGATGGAGTTCACCGGTTGAGCCAATTCCTCAGCTGCCCGGGCCACAGCCAATGCCACGGCACCGGGCTCGGTACAGCCAAGTGCTGGCTTTACTTCCTGCGCAAGAAATTCTTTAATGGTAAACATGGGCGCTCCCCCTCCGATACAGGTTGATATATGAGATTATATATCATTTTTTATGCACAACAAGGGTTTTTCCTCCTCATGAGGAGAGAAAGACAACAGCACTGTGCCTTGTAACCATGACAGTTGAGGTTGACAGCGTTTTTTTGCCGTGGTAAAGGTGTACAATAATTTCGGATGTTCGTTTTGGGGGCAACCTAAACTCCGTGAGGGGGAATATCAAGGGAGGGGTCGTATTGATTCGGTATATTGTAAAGAGAGTCGTCCTACTGATTCCGGTACTTCTCAGCGTCATGATCATTCTTTTCACAATTTTATATTTTACACCTGGTGATCCAGCCCGTATCGCACTGGGCCAGGAGGTCTCCCCAGAGGCCATCCAATCCTTTCGAGCAGAGCATGGCCTGGATCAACCCTACTTTGTTCAGCTGGGACGATACCTGTACGGTGCTGTGTTTCATGGCGATCTCGGGTATTCCTTCGTCATGAAGAGCTCGGTAAGTTCCGAGCTCGCTAACAGGATCCCCACAACCATGAAGCTGGCCTTCTGGGCCGTAGTTTTCAGCACACTGGTGGGAATCCCTATGGGGGTCATATGTGCCGTCAGGCAGTACTCCCTTCTGGACAGCGTAGTAACGTTGATTACCCTGCTGGGGATCTCTATGCCCACGTTCTGGACGGGGTTGTTATTCATCGTGGCATTCAGCGTCAAACTCGGCTGGCTGCCCTCAATGGGCTTCAGCTCAGTGAGCGAGATGATCCTCCCCATTCTGACCCTTTCAGGCTCGTCGGTCGCGATCATCGCCAGAATCACCCGATCGAGTATGCTTGAAGTCGTCAGATCCGATTACGTGCGAACCGCTCGGGCTAAGGGACAGAAGGAAAGCTCTGTCATATTCCGACATGCTCTTCCAAACGCGATGATCCCCATCATGACGATCATCAGCATGCAATTCGGGATGCTCCTCGGAGGTTCCATCATCACCGAAGCCATCTTCTCCATATCAGGGGTGGGCCGTCTGCTGCTGGAGGCTATCAACATGAGGGACTATCCTATCATTCAGGGGGCCGTCCTTTTCATCTCGGTGTCCTTCTGCCTCATCAACCTCGCGGTCGATATTCTGTACGCCTTCGTCGATCCGAGAATTCACGTGAGATAAAGGGGACTCAAAATGGCACTGCTTAAGAGTAATTCTCTATGGCGATACACCCTCATTCGGCTTCGACGAAACTATCTCGCCGTCTTCGGTGTTTTCGTCCTTCTTACCCTCATTCTTGTCTCCATCTTTGCCGAACAGGTAGCCCCTTACGGGTACGCCGAGCAGGACTACACCATGATCCGAAAGGGGCCATCGGCCCAACACATCCTGGGGACCGACGAGTTTGGTCGAGATGTCTTCAGTCGTCTCGTATACGGTTCCAGAGTCTCCCTGCAGGTCGGGTTGGTCGCTGTCTCCATCTCCCTCCTCGCAGGGGGAGCCATTGGAGCTGTGGCTGGATACTTCAGCGGACGGATGGATAACATTCTCATGCGCATTATGGACGTTCAGCTTGCCATACCGACGATCCTCCTGGCCATCGTCATCTCGTCAGTCCTTGGACCGGGACTCTTCAACCTCATGGTTGCAGTGGGTATTACGTCCATCCCGCGATTCGCTCGCCTCATGAGGGCTTCTGTCCTCTCCATAAAGGAGATGGAGTTCATTGAAGCCGCTCGAGCCATGGGAGCCAGCCATCTTCGTATTATCCTCCTCTACATCCTCCCCAACTGTATGGCCCCCCTGATCGTTCAATCTACTCTGAGCGTGGCCAACGCGATACTGTTTGCTGCGACCCTCAGTTTCCTGGGGCTTGGCGTTCAGCCTCCATTCCCCGAATGGGGGGGAATGCTCTCAGCAGCCAGACCCTACCTTCGGAGTAACGCCTACCTCAGCGTTTTCCCTGGATTGGCGATCATGATCACTATCCTAGCTCTGAATTTCCTGGGCGACGGTTTACGGGATGCCTTAGATCCCAAACAAAAACGGTAAGGCGGTGTAGATCCGATGGGAAAAACATCCAATAGACCGCTTTTGGATATTCGAGAGCTCTCCGTCCGGTTTGAGACTGACTCGGGTATCGTCCATGCGGTAAACGACCTCAACCTGACCCTGCAATCAGGAAAGGCCCTGGGTTTCGTTGGTGAAACCGGTGCTGGAAAGACAACGACGGCCCTCGCTGTACTTCAGCTTATACAGAGCCCCCCGGGAGTCATTGAAAAAGGGGAGATCTACTTCGAGGGACAGGACATACTGAGGATGAGCGAGCTGGAGCGACGACAAATGAGGGGGAGCCAGATATCCATGATCTTTCAGGACCCCATGACCTCCCTCAACCCCATTATGACCGTCGAGGATCAAATCATGGAGATGTTGTCCCTTCACGCCAGCGAGGGCGTCAAAGTGCGGCTGGAGCAAGCCCACGAGATGCTGAGCTTGGTTGGGATCCAACCAGATCGGGGTAAAGAATATCCCCATCAATTCTCCGGCGGAATGCGCCAGAGGGTTGGTATCGCCATCGCCCTGGCCTGCAAGCCTGCCTTGCTCATCGCCGACGAGCCGACTACAGCTCTGGATGTAACTATTCAAGCTCAGGTCATCGACCTTATAAAAAACCTTCAGAAGAAGGTCAACACGTCCCTTCTCCTGATCACCCATGATCTGGGAATCGTAGCGGAAATCTGCGATGATGTCGCCATCATGTATGCTGGACGATTGGTGGAGTACGGTCCAATTTGTACACTTTATGAAAACCCCCTTCACCCCTATACCCAAGGGCTTTTCGACGCCGTTCCGCGTTTGGACAGCACCCCGGGAGGCCGCCTGAGCGTTATTCCCGGCCGTATGCCGGACCCCACGGACCTTCCTACGGGATGTCGATTTTCACCTCGGTGTTTCTGGGCCAAGGAGATCTGCCACAATACTCCTTGTGGGATGAGGGAGTATGAGCCCAACCATTTTGTGGATTGCTACTTCCCTATTAACAGGAAAGAGGGGACTTCTCCATGAATCCTGCAGAAACTCGCACGATTGACCTTATTCAAATCAGAGCACTGAAGAAACACTTCCCCGTTGCAGGAGGTCTTTTGCACGCCGTGGATGATGTCTCCCTCGCCATCAAGAAAGGGAGTACTCTGGGCCTCGTAGGTGAATCAGGTTGTGGAAAATCGACCCTTGGACGAGTGGTCATTGGCTTGCTTAACGCCACCGCAGGGGAAGTCCTCTTCGACGGACAGAACGTCCTGAATATGTCCACTCAAGAACTGAAGGAATTTCGGCGTCATGCCCAGATCGTCTTCCAGGACCCCTTCTCCTCATTGAACCCCAGGATGTCGGTCTACCAGCTGATCGCCGAGCCCTTACTGATCAACAAGGTCTTTAACACAAACCAGAAGGTCGTGGTCAAAGTCCAGGAACTCATGGAGACCGTCGGCCTGGCCGAAAGGCTGATCACATCCTTTCCCCACGAGCTTGACGGCGGTCGTCGTCAGAGAATTGGCGTCGCACGAGCCCTTGCTCTTGACCCCGACTTTATCGTCCTGGACGAGCCTGTCTCCGCCTTGGACGTCTCCATCCAGGCCCAGATATTAAATCTCCTTGCCGATCTGAAGGAGCAGCGAGGGTACACCTATCTTTTCATCTCCCATAACCTGAGCGTGGTGCGCTACGTCTCTGACGAGGTGGCCGTCATGTACCTTGGTCAGGTGGTCGAAAAGGCCCCCAACGTGGAACTTTTCCAAAAGCCGATTCATCCCTATACCCAGGCTCTTCTCTCCGCCGTTCCAACTATTGAGGTCGGACGTGACAAGGGCCGCATCATCCTTGAGGGAGACGTCCCAAGCCCCATAAACCCTCCCGACGGTTGTCGCTTCGCTCCTCGCTGCCGCTATAGGCAGGAGAGCTGTACCGAGGCAACACCTACTTTGCAAGAGATTGACCAACGTCACTACGTGCGGTGTCATCGTTCCGGTGAACTGGTCTAGAAGGGGGGCGAGAGATGAGATAACCGCTGTTGGTAGAACAAGCATACATAGCCTATGAAGACAGGTCTGTGTGGTTGATGAGTGGAGGTGCGTTTTGTGATGAAGAAAAACCTGTGCACAGCATTAATTCTTGTCTGCGCTCTGGTTTTGAGCGGCTTAGCAACTGTGTATGCAGCTCCTATGGAGAGCTTTAACATGGGATTGGAGGGGGATGCGAAAAACCTCGATCCTCACCGGGCAACGGACACCATGTCCTTCACCGTTTTGAGGCACATCAACGAACCCCTGGTAACCGTTGACGGCAGAACAAAAAAACTGGTCCCGGTCCTGGCGGAGCGCTGGGAGATGCTTGATCCCGAGACGTACAAATTCTACCTGAAGAAGGGCGTCAAATTCCACAACGGCGAGGAACTCACCGCTGAGGACGTGGTCTTTTCACTCAAACGCGCCACCCAGAAGGAGTGCGTTCACGCGGGGAGTCGGGGACGACTGATCGATCCTGACGGATTCAAGATCGTCGATCGCTACACCGTGATCGTGAAAACTCGTGGCCCCATTGGTGGATGGCTTGGATCCATGAAACACCCCTTCGCAAGCATCTTCAGTAAAAAGGCCGTCGAGGAAGGCGGAGAAGAATATTTCCGTAATCCCGTCGGCACCGGGCCTTTCGTCTTTAAAAACTGGGTCAAGGGAGAGAAAATTGAGCTTGAGCGTTTTGAGGACTACCATGGCAAACCCGCCAACTTCAAAAAGCTCACCTTCCGTGTCATGCCCGATGACAGCAGCCGCGTCATCGCCCTGGAGACCGGCAAGGTTGACATGATTTACGGCGTTCCGCCAAGTGAGGTCGAGAGGTTGAACAACTCACCCAAGACAAAGGTGGTCCTGGCTCCAGGATTACGGCTTCGCTACCTCGGCATGAACACTCAGAAGAAGCCTCTGAGCGATCCGAAAGTTCGCCTGGCTATCGAATACGCCATCAACAAGGAAGCCTACGGTCAAGTGGTCTACCAGGGAAATTCGGACCAACCAGACGGCCCTCTGATTCCGGCAAGCACCTTTACCCCCAAGAATGCCAAGCCATTCCCCTACGATCCCAAGAAGGCCAAGGCTCTTTTGAAAGAGGCTGGATATCCGGACGGCTTCACCATGGAGCTACGGACCGGTAACCTCCAGGACAACGTCAACGGTGCCACAGTTATCCAGTCTATGCTCAGCCAGATTGGTATTACCGTTGACATCAAAGTCTTCGAGCCCGGAGCCCTCGTATCCAAGATGGTGAACGAGGACGACTACGACTCCTACATTGCCCAGTGGGGAATGCAAACGTCTCGAAGCGCCGGGACGTTCTGGCTCAGCCTCTTTTCCTCGGGCGGCATCGGTTCGTCAAACTGGGCTCGCCTCAACGATGCCAAGGTCGACGAGTATATACAGGCTGCCCAACACTGTGTCGACGCTAAAAAACACGAGGAACTTCTCCAAAAGATTTGGGATCGCCTGAACACCGTCCATCCGATAGTGCCTTTGGTCGTGCCCAAGGAGCTCTACGGGGCCCGCAAGGACCTCGGCGGCTTAGAAGAACTTGCTGACGGACAGCTGAACTACTTGGGCAATCTCTACCTGAAAGACTAAACACTTCTTCAAGCGTCCACTTTTTAAAGAGCGGTAGCCTCTACATTCAGAGGCTACCGCATACCTCTGTTATGTTGGGAGGAGAGACGTTCATGCTTCGAGAGGATCGATTTAACGGAGCCATAGACCTCCTGCGTGATAACAAATTGGACGCCGTCTTTTTAGCACCATCCGCCGACCTGAAGTACGTCACGGGGCTTTCTCTGAAACCCGACTCCAGGTTGAAAGGACTCGTACTTTCCCGACAGGGAGGGGCTTTTTTCCTCTGCCCTTCCCTGTATCGAGATGACGTTCAGAGCGTTGAGAATACCGTTCCGATTGAGGAATGGGCTGACGGAGAGGGGGCACCTTCAGCCTTCTTTCGCGGCCTGAAAAAGCTCGCACTGACCGGCCCCGTCACGATGGCCTTCTCTCGAGGTATTGAAGCAGGGGAGATGATGGATCTCGTTCACGGAACGGAGATCACCCCCAAAAACGGGGCCTACCTCTTGTCCCCCCTGCGATCGGTCAAAAGCAAAGAGGAACAGTCTCTCATGCGGAAAGCCTCGAGAATGAACGATCGTATGATGGAGGCTCTTACAGGCTACCTCACACCAGGTTTACGAGAGCGTGATGTCGTGCGGTTTATCATGAACTTTCACGAGTCCCACGGAGGTAACCCGAGAATTCCATGCGTAGCCTGCGGAGAAAACAGTGCATCACCCCACTACGACGGCAGAGCGAACAGCGTCCTAGCAGAACAAGACATGATCATGGTCGACTCGGGCGGGTGGTATGACGGCTACAGCCATGACATGACGAGGATGTTTTTCTTAGGCCCGCCCACGGATGAACAGAGACGAATCTACGAAATTGTGCTTGAGGCACAGAATACAGCGGAAAAACACGCCATCACCGGAGCAATCCCAGCGGATCTCGACGCTATCGCCAGAGGGATCATCCGTCGCGAGGGATACGGAGAGGCGTTTTGTCACAGATTGGGACATGGTATAGGGTTGGACGGCCACGAGATGCCGTATATCGCTCCAGATAACCGTGTTCCTCTACAAGAGGGCAACTGTTTCAGCATTGAGCCCGGTATCTATTTGAGAGGGATGTTCGGCATCCGAATCGAAAACCTCGTTATGCTGACCTCTTCAGGACAGGAAGTCTTAAACCTGTTTCCTAAGGAGATCACGGTCATATAGGAGCATTTTTTGTCCCGTCCAAAAGAAGGGAGATGGAGGTATGGCGGCCCCTGATGTTTTGAGGTTATCTAAGGATCTCTCGGACTATATCGTACACGCAAAAAGGAAAATTCATCAAAACCCAGAGCTCGGCATGGCCGAGTTCGCCACGACAGAATTTGTCCGATCAGAGCTGAAGTCCTTTGGAATCGACGTAGCGCCCTGGGGTGAGGGAACTGTAGGAGCTCTCGGACTTCTCAAAGGCTCTGGCCCCGGTACAGGCTCTGCCATCGCTCTTCGGGCAGATATGGACGCACTTCCCATACAGGAGGTAACCGGTCTCCCCGACGAATCAAAGGTCCCAGGCGTTATGCACGCCTGCGGGCACGACTGTCACACCGCCATGCTTTTAGGGGTGGCGAAGATTTTGTCGGGCATGAGAGATCGTTTCGCCGGCACGGTCAAATTCCTCTTCCAACCTGCAGAGGAAACCTTGAACGGCGCACGATACATGATCGAACGGGGCGTCCTTGATGATCCTAAAGCTGACTGTATCGTGGGACTTCACGGTCATTCAGGGTTTGACGTGGGCGAGCTGGCCTTTCGATCCGGTCCCTCCATGGCCTCTTCTGATTTCTTCACCGCCACCATAACGGGAACCAGTGGACATGGCGCCTACCCTCATAGAATCCAGAAAGATCCAATTCTGGCAGCCTCCAACGCCACACTCGCCATTCAGAGCATCATCACTCGCCAGGTAGACGCCATAGACAGCGTTGTCATCTCCATTTGCGAGATTCATGGAGGTTCGGCGAAAAACATCATCCCCGAAGTGGTCCAGTTTGGAGGATCAGTGCGATGTCAACGCGAGGAGACCAGGAAAACCATTGAAGGGCGCATTCGAGATATTGTCAATCATTCAGCGGCACTGTACAAATGCACGGCTGACCTGAACTATCACTACGGAGTTCCTCCTTTGGTCAACGACTCAGACCTGGTAGCAATAGCCCGAGAGAGCGCCCGGAAAATCGTCGGAGATGAACGCGTACGATCAATAGACGTTCCCGCCATGGGCTCCGAGGATTTTGCCGAATATCTTCAGGTCCTCCCCCGTGGGCTTTTCGTCAGGCTTGGGGTTCATTCCCCAGGACAACCCAACCCCATATTCCACAACGGCTCTTTCGTTTTTTCAGAGGAAGCCCTCCCTTACGGAACGGCCTTCTTCGTCCAGTTCGTCCTGGATATGAACGGCGACGACGGACGACAGTAACTCAGACGAGAAAATCTCACAACGAGCATGTCCCCCTCCGGGGCATCCATTGTCGATTTATTCAAGGGGGGGGAGGAATATCATGACGACCAACATGAACGACAGACGACGATACTGGAGAGTCCTCACCCTCTTGACCACCGTGGCGGTCCTCTGTGCAGGCCAGGCCTGTGCCCTGTCCGTGGGAGCCTTGAACATCGAATACTTTATCGTATCGGGGAAAAAAGCCTACTCCCTCAACGACTGTACCACACTGACCTCAAGGACGGGCGCCGCCTCACCCTGGTCAACGTCCACCTCAAGAGCCCGAGTACCAGAGGCAAGAAAGACAAAAAACTCGCCCAACGATACAACGACGCCAAGCGTCAGGCCCAGATTCAGGGGCTCAACGTCCTTGTGCAATCGCTGGAGGGGCCCGTCCTCGTCCTTGGCGACTTCAACCAGGAGGACCCACCGGGCCTGGCCTTTCCACTGCTCTCCCTCCCCGAGGGGAGCTACAGCTATGACGACCGCCGAAGCCGACTGGACTTCATCGGCTACTCGGGCATACACAGAGATCCCCGATGGCGAATCCGGGAGGTTGAGACAGCCATCCCAACCCGTTCCTCAAAGAGATCCCAGTCACCGGACCACGACATGGTCATCCTGGACATGGACGGCGTCATGAAACAGCATTGACATGATTATAAATACTCTCTTTTTTGACTCGTCTGTCTTTTGATTCTATAATGAAATAAAGTTACAAAAATCAAGAGGGGGAGTGTTGTATATGACGTTGCTTGAGATGTATCAGGAGTTGAAGACCAAGACCTTTGTGGACCTGACCCATGCGTTCGGCCCAGGGATACCGCACTTTCCGGCCTTGCCTAACATGGAGCAAGACACCATCTACACCGTCGAAAAGGACGGTTTCTGGGTGGAGAAGATGACCATCGTGGGCCAGTGGGGAACTCACGCAGACTCGCCGCGGCATTTCTCCGTTGGAAAGCGGACCCTGGACGAGATCGACGTGAAGGAGATGTTCCTTCCCCTTGTGGTCATCGACATGTCTCAGGAGGCAGCCCAAAACCCCGATAAAGCTCTCTCGGTGGAGGACATCAAAAAATGGGAGAGCGTCCACGGTCCCGTGCCCGAAGGGTGTTTTGTGGCCCTTCGAACCGACTGGTATAAGCGGTGGCCCGATTGCGACGCCATCGACAACAAGGACGAGCAAGGGGTGCCCCACTATCCAGGATACAGCCTTGAGTCCCTGGCCTATCTGTACGAGGAACGGAAGATCACGGCATCAGGGCACGAGACCCCGGACACCGACTGCGGAATCTCCTCGGCTCGAGGTGAGCTTCCCTGCGAGTTCTACATCCTCGACCAAAACCACTACCAGATCGAGTTCATGGCCAACCTCGACAAGGTACCCCCGACAGGAGCTCTTATCGTGGCGGCTTTTCCCAAACTCCACAAAGGTTCTGGCTTCCCTGCACGTTGCTTCGCCATCCTGCCGTAAACGATAACGCACAAAGAAGGCCTCGAAGGATTCTCCTTCAACAGTAATGCAGAAACTAAAATAGACTGAAAGGAGATGGATGTTATTGGAGTTTAGAACGAACGTTTTCATCGATGGAGGGTACATTAGAAATATAAATAAAAAAACGAATAGACTATAATTCATTCAAAAACTCGTCGATAGCTCACGTGGAACTCTTTTCAAAGCTTATTACTATGACTGTCTCCCATATATTGATCCTAAGACCCCAAGCGAAGAGGACAAAGAACGCCAAAGAAAAGCAAAAAGTTTTTTGAGTAGCCTCGAAAAAAATGATAATTTCCATACCCGTTTGGGCGTCTTGAAAAAACGAGGTGAAAATGCCGACGGTAAACCTATTTTTGTTCAAAAAGGGGTCGATCTGCAATTAGGGTTGGATGTCGCCGTTGCTTGTTTGTCTGGCAGAATTGACCAGGTTATTTTCATCGCAGGAGATGGCGATTTTCTTCCCGCCTCCAATTTTGCTCGGGATGCTATGGTACGAGTAGTCTTGGCTCATGGGGATAGGAAAACATATGACTACAACCTATGGGAAAGTGCAGATGAGCGGATTTTTCTTGACAGCGCTTTTTTTGACATGATACGTCTTTCCTGAGAAGAAATAAGAAAAGTCGGGGCTTTGAAGCTCCGACTTTTCTTCATCATCAACTGGCTTCGCTCGACTAAGAGCTAACCGCTCATTATGAGTTTAAGATACAGCGTAACATAGATTTTGTCAATATCTTTGAAGGCTGTCCCTCAAGGATACATGGGGTTTCTCCTCATCTGTATCGAATTGTGATTCCGACATGTCAGTGAATCGAAAATACCCCGCTGGAGACTTGTTTGTTCAGTTTTTAAGGTATTTATCAAACCATCGGGAAATTTCCTCCAGTCGGGCCAGTCGCTCCCGGGGCTTGCCTCCCCGGCTCAGCTCGTGGTTTTCGCCCTTGAAGACACACATCCTGGTCGGGACGCCGTGCTGTTTCAAGGCCGTAAACATCTGTAACCCCTGCGAGAGCTCACACCGATAATCCTCCTCGGAGTGGATAAACAACGTCGGAGTGACGACCTTGTCGGCATATTTCAGGGGCGAGTGATCCCACAAGGTCTCGATTCCCCCTTCGTCCCAGAGGTCGGCTCCCTGCTGATCCGCCACGAAGAAATAACCGATATCGGACACCCCCACCTTTGAGATCCAGTTGGAGATGCTGCGCTGCGCCACCGCCGCCTTGAACCGGTCGGTATGACCGATGACCCAGTTCGTCATAAAGCCGCCATAGGAGCCACCGGTGATCCCCATGCGGTGCTGATCCACGAACGGCAGAGCAGCCACGGCATCGGTAAAAGCCATGATGTCGTCGTAATCGACGGAGCCATATCGCCCCCGAATATCGTCAAAATCGTTCCCCCGGCCGTCGCTCCCCCGTGGATTGCAGAAGGCCACGACATAGCCTCGGGCAGCCCAAAGCTGCATCTCGTGGAAATACACGTCGCTGAAGGTGGTCTTGGGACCACCATGGACGTGGACGATAGCCGGATACGTACTCCCCTCTCGAAAATCCGTGGGTTTCATCACCCAGCCGTCGATATCCCACCCTGGATCGGCCCGACTCGAAAGAAACACAGGTGTCGAGATACTCCGTTCCCGTGAAAGCCATCCGTTCCAATCCGTGACGGGATGTTCACGACCGTCTCGAAGCAGGTAGAGCTCCTGAAGGGCCTGCCCCTCCAGACCGACCACGGCGACAACACCGGAGCGCACGTGGTAGTCGTCCACCGACGACAGACGAGAGGTCACCTGATGGACGCTCCCGTCCGGATCCAGCCTGTGAAGACGGGATCGGGTTCGGTCCGTGGAGACAAACCAGAGGGAGCCGCCGTCCACGAAGAAACCCAGGTTCAGGTCGGCGGTGCCGTACCGGCAGTCACAGCCGATGGAGTTGCGAAGCCCTCGATCCAGCCATGGCGTGAACTCCACGAGCTCGCCCTCCTCAAGGCCATAGAAGGAGACGTTCTCGTTCACCCCGTGGCGATCCAACCGGGAACCGCTCAGAACAACTCGATTATCAAGATAGTCGGCACATCGACAACAGAGCTGACCGTCGGGAATCAGCTCTGTCACGATACCTGTGGACAGGTTGATTTCCCGAAGCCCCGGCCGGACCGGGCGCACATCCCGAAAATCGGGGCCCACGACCAGGACCTTTGACCGATCTGGAGAGAGGCGATAACGAACCACGTCCAGTGTCTCCGCGCTGATGAGCTTGGGAATCGAGCCCGGGCGATACAGGTACAGACCACCTCTCGCCTGGGCAATGTAGCCTTTGCCGTTGGCACAGAAGGGGATATTCTCAAAAACCATGTACTCAGCCTCTTCCAGATGGGGGGCCGTCCTGGGATTGACTCCAGCCAGGAGATACCGTTCCTCTCCAAGATGGATCAGAGACGTCACACGTATGTCGACTCGATCCAAGAATTGAGCTTCACCACCATCGACACGTATCGAGAAAAGATCGGTCGAGCCCTTGGGCGGATCATGCCGGTCGCTGGCGAAGAGAATCCGTTTGCCGTCGGCTGCCCAACAGAAACATTTTTCCCTGCCTGAAGCAGTCAGTGCGACCGACCTGTCGTTCTCCACGTTGTAGAGCCAGAGTCGAGAGTCATACCGATTGGCCTCCTGATCGGCTTTATGAAGGGCGTAGCACACCGACGAACCGTCGGGGGACACCTGGGGCGTGCTTAAAAAAGCGAAACGAAGCAAATCCGACGGGACAACGGGCGTTGTACAAATCATAGTATCGCTCCTCTCAGAGAATAATCTTCTCCCAGTATAATACGAACCAAGCACAAAAAAACGGGGAGCCCGAAAGCTCCCCATTTTTCGATGTCGATAGCTTATTTCTTGTCGAGCCAGACCTGCGTCAACTCGGTCATGTAGTCGCCCAGAAAAGCGAGCTTCAGCCCCTGAACCTCGGGACGAGCCACGAGGCTGGTCGTCTGATAGAAGAGGAACATCCACACGGCATCGTCCACGATCTGTTGTTCCGCCTTTTTGTACAGCTCCCAGCGCTTGGCTGGGACGGTCTCCCGACGGGCCTCTTTAAGCCAGGCATCGACCTGGTCGTTCTTATAGCGGCAATAGTTGCCCTTGGGGCCAAAGTTATCGGAACAGAACAACGTGTAGAGGAAATTGTCCGGGTCGGCATAGTCCCCGGCCCAACCGGCACGGAAGAAGCCAAAATCACCCCGGCGAACCGCTTCGTAGTGGGCACCGACTTCGGAGGAGGCCAACTTGAGGGTGATCCCCACCTCGGCAAGCTGGGCCTGCATGGCCTCGGCGATGGAACGGTGCCTCGGGTTGTTGTTGAAGTGCAGAGTCAACTCCAGCCCGTCGCCGTAGCCCGCCTCCTTCAAGAGGGCCTTTGCCTTGGCCGGGTCGTATTCGTAGGCCCTCAGGTCAGGGGTGTAGCCCGGCATGCCCGGAGGCAACACACCCTTTGCGGGCTCATATCGTCCGTTGAGGACGAGTTCGTTGATCGCCTTTCTGTTGACGGCGCAGTTCATCGCCTGACGAAGCTTCAGGTTTTCCTTGAAAGGCTCGCCAAGCTGACTCATACCGTAGTAGTACGTGTTCAGACCGGGACGCTCCTGAAAACCATCAGGGAAGTCCTTCTGAAGAGGCTCGTAGTACTCGTCGGGGATATCGGGAAGCACGTCGATATTTCCCTTCTTGAACTCCATGAAGGCCACGCCGTTATCCGGCAAGACGACCAGGTCCACACCCTCAAGATAAGGAAGCTGAGTTCCGTTCTCGTCCACAGCCCAATAGTCAGGATTGCGACGGAAGGCAGCCAGGCTGTCGTGTTTCCACTCTGCAAGAGCGAAGGGCCCCGTGCCCACGGGGTGGAAAGAAAACTCCTTGCCCCACTTCTCGGCGTCCTCTTTGGGAACGACGCCAAAAGACGGATAGGTCAGCACGGCCAAAAACGGTGCAAATGGCTCCTCCAGGGTGAACTGAACCGTGTGGTCATCGATGACCTTGATACCCGACCACTCGGACGCCTCACCATCGTTCAGGGCATTGTAGCCTTTGATCTTGTCGGCGAAGAAAACACGAGCGGACTTCATCTTGACCAGACGCTCGAAGGAATACTTCACGTCCTCAGCGGTCATCTTCCGGCCACCGTTCAACGTGGGCTCGCCCAAGACCGTCTTCTGGAACCGAACCTCCGGCCGCAGATGGAACGTCCAGACCGTGGAGTCGTCGTTCACATCCCAGTTTTTTGCCAGAGAGGGAAGGATCTCTCCTTCGGAGCTCGTCTTGACAAGAGTTTCAAGATACAGGTTCGTACCTCGTGTGGCGGTCGTGATGTTAGACGTGACTGGATCCAATGCGGGCGGGTCATTGATAATCCGCCACTTGAGCACCCCGCCGGAGCGAGGAGCGGCGATAGAACCCGCTGCTGCGACGGCCAGGATCGACAGTACCGCGACCGTCAGGAATAGAGCTTTTCTCATAATGATGTTCCCTCCCTGGTGGATCTTTCCTCCGGGGTCATCACCCCAATGCAGGAAAAATCCTTTTTTGTGTATCGATTTTGAGTATATCGACACCTCGTCGCCAATGCAAGGGGGGCGGTCACAAAAGACTGATGCATCTTCCCTGGCAAAAGGCTGTATAATAAAGCAATCAGGATCATGCACGCCCCTGACATCTACGCTCAACCTATTCGAGGGGGTCCCGTGGCTACCGGGATGTATGGAGGTGGTATGAGTGTTCTACTGCGATGCGCGTCGGTCGATCGGAGCTCTTTGACGAGAAGGGGAGAGTCATACGTCTTTTTAAAGAGAGCGAGCGCTTTTTTCCGAATTTCGACCGGAGGTGATTGTGCGTGTTTACCTACATCATGCGGCGAATTTTATACACGATCCCCGTCGTCTGGGGCGTGGTCACCGCTGTGTTCATTCTCATCAACGTCGTTCCGGGAGACCCCGCCATGATCATGATGGGTCAACGGGGCGATCCCGAAACCCTGGCCAAGATCCGGCACGATCTCGGCCTCGACTTGCCCCTGCACAAGCAATACTTCAACTTCATGGGGCAGCTTCTCAAGGGCGATCTCGGCACATCCTACCGTACCAACGAAAAGGTATCCACGGCCATCATGGATCGTCTGGGTGCCACGGCTCGTTTGGCCCTGTGGGCGCTTATCCTGGGGACGATCATCGGGATCATCGCAGGGATAGTCTCGGCGGTCAAACAATACTCGGTGTTCGACTACTCCGCGATGTTCATCGCCATAGCGGGGGTGAGCGCCCCGGTCTTCTGGGTGGGGCTGCTGCTCCTGCTGGTCTTCGCCTACGGCCTGGGCTGGGTTCCCGGGGCGGGATACGGCGACGGCTCGTGGAAATACCTCCTCCTGCCCGTCGTTACCCTGGGCGTTCGACCCGGCGCGCTCACGGCCCGACTCACCCGCTCCTGCATGCTTGAGGTCCTCAACCAGGATTACATCCGAACCGCAAAGGCCAAAGGCCTCTCAAACAACGTCGTCGTCCTGAAGCACGCTCTGAAAAACGCCATGATCCCGGTTGTCACGATCGTGGGCACCCAGATCGCCTCGCTGCTCTCGGGAGCCGTCCTCACCGAGACCATCTTCGCCTGGCCGGGCATCGGTCGCCTCTCGGTCGAGGCCCTCATCGCGCGGGACTTCCCCATGATTCGGGGAACGGTGATATTCATGGCCCTCATCTTCCTTCTGGCAAACCTGATCGTGGACATCTCCTACGGTCTGTTCGATCCCAGGATCCGATACGAATAAGGGGTGCGGACATGACCGACACAACTCAGAAAAAAGAGCGCAAGCACGGCAGCCTCTGGTACGAAGCGTGGGTTCGATTCAGACGAAATCGTCTCGCCATGCTGGGACTCATCATGGTCCTGGCCCTGGCGGTCATCGCCATACTGGCACCCCAGATCGCCCCTTACGACCCCTTCAAACAGCTCATCTGGACCGAGGGCAAAGCGGCCAAGCTGGCTTCTCCCTCGATGGCCCATTTCATGGGAACCGACCTCTACGGACGAGACATCCTGAGCCGGGTCATCTATGGGGCCCGGATTTCCCTTCAGATCGGTATCTTCGCCACACTCGTCTCCCTCATAATCGGCGTACCTCTGGGAGCCCTGGCGGGATACTTTGGCGGGTGGATCGACGACCTCATATCCTGGCTCATCAACGTTATCTTCGCCTTTCCCTTCTTTCTGTTCGTCCTCGCCATCATCGCCGTCTTCAACAACCCGAGCATGATGGTGGTCTTCGTCGCGATCGGCCTGGTCACCTGGGTACCCATCGCCCGGGTCACCCGCGCCCAGTTCATCACCCTTCGGGAACGGGAATACGTCGAAGCCGCCAAAGCCCTGGGAATCCCAACACGACGAATCATCTTCTTCCACGTGCTGCCCAACGCCGTTGCCCCAGTGATCGTTCAGGCAACGCTGCGTCTGGGAAGCATCATCATGATCGAGGCAGGACTTGCCTTCCTGGGCTTCGGCGCTCAGCCGCCCACCCCAAGCTGGGGGCTCATGATCTCCGTGGGACAGAAATACCTGGCCACCGGTCAGTGGTGGTGGGCCATCTTCCCGGGGCTCGCCATCATGTACACCGTTCTGGCCTTCAACTTCGTCGGAGACGGACTGAGAGACGCCCTGGACGTCCGGCTTAAGAGGTAGGGGGTGGCAGCATGGCATTGCTTGAAGTGAAAGGACTCAAAACCTATTTCGACACCGACGCCGGCACGGTCAAAGCGGTTGACGGCGTTTCCTTCTCCATCGAATCGGGCAAAACCCTGGGCATCGTCGGCGAATCGGGCTGTGGTAAATCCGTCACATCGCTGTCCATCATGCAGCTCCTTCCCAAACCAGTGGGACGAGTGGCCGGGGGATCGGTCACCATGAACGGCACCGACCTTCTGGACCTCTCCGAGCCCGAGATGCGGGCCATTCGGGGCAACGATATATCCATGATCTTTCAGGAGCCCATGACCAGCCTGAACCCCGTTTTCACCATAGGAGAACAGATCATGGAACCCCTGCGGCTTCATCAAAACATGAAAGACACACAGGCAAAAAAACGGGCCGTCGAGATGCTGGACCTCGTGGGCATCCCCTCGCCCAACCAGCGAGTGGACGACTACCCTCACCAGCTCTCCGGCGGAATGCGCCAGCGAGCCATGATCGCCATGGCTCTGGCCTGCAATCCAGCTCTGCTCATCGCGGACGAACCCACGACGGCCCTCGACGTCACCGTCCAGGCCCAGATCCTCGACCTGATGAACGACCTTCGGGAAAAGCTGAACTCGGCCATCATGTTCATCACCCACGACCTGGGCGTCATCGCTCAGATGGCCCAACGAGTCGTCGTCATGTACGCCGGTAAAGTCGTGGAAGAGGCCGACGTCGTTCCCCTCTACGGAGGCCCCCTGCACCCGTACACTCAGGGGCTCCTTCGATCCATCCCCCGGATGGACTGCGAGAAAGAACGGCTGGACGTCGTTCCCGGCGTCGTTCCCAACCCTCTGAACTTTCCCGAGGGCTGCAAATTTCACAACCGATGCGATCAGTGCTCCGATCGCTGTCTCCAGGAGGAACCGCCCATCTACAGACTCAGCTCCAACCGTCGTGTTCGATGCTGGCTGTACGAGAACAGTGCTGAAAGAGAGGGGGCTGACGCATGAGCAGCGACAGCAAAACCTTGCTGGAGGTGAAAAACCTCCAGAAATACTTTCCCATCCGCAAGGGTATCCTGAAAAAAATCGTCGGGCACGTTCAGGCCGTCGACGGCGTCTCCTTCTCCATCCGTCGGGGCGAGACCCTCGGGGTCGTCGGCGAATCCGGCTGTGGCAAATCAACCACCGGTCGAACCCTGATGCACCTTCTCAAGCCCACAGGCGGTTCCGTCTACTACCAGGGGCAGGAACTGGGCACGATGCTGGCGGAGGACCCGGGACAGGTGCGGCAAAAAATTCAGATTATCTTTCAGGACCCCTACGGAAGCCTGAACCCCCGAATGACCGTCCGCGAAATCGTGGGCGAGGCGGTCAAGCTCTACGGCCTGGCCCGAGGTAAAGCCCTCGACCAGTACGTCAGCGACGTCATCGTCAAGGCAGGGCTCCGGCCCGAGCATCGCTTCCGCTATCCTCACGAGTTCTCCGGCGGGCAGCGTCAGAGAATCGGCATTGCCCGTGCCCTGGCACTGAACCCCGAGTTTATCGTGTGTGATGAACCCGTCTCGGCCCTCGACGTCTCCATCCAAAGCCAGGTTCTCAACGAACTGCGAGACCTTCAGCAGGAGCTGGGGCTGACGTATCTCTTCATCACCCACGACCTCTCCGTGGTCAAGCACATATCCGACCGGATCGCCATCATGTACCTTGGAAAAATCGTGGAGATCACCTCCAAACACTCCATGTTCTCCAACCCGCTCCATCCCTACACCAGGGCCCTCATGTCGGCAATTCCCTTACCAGACCCCACGGTGAAAGTGACCAGAGTGCCTCTGGAGGGAGACATCCCCTCCCCCATCAACCCGCCGTCGGGCTGCCGTTTCCACACCCGGTGTCCCAATGCCATGGACCGCTGCGCCCAGGAGGAACCTCTTCTCGCCGAAATGGAGACCGATCACCAGGTCGCCTGTTTTCTGTACGAGAGATAAGCAACTGGAACACAAAGAGAGAGGTATCTTCGGATGTCTCTCTCTTTCTGTGCCGGTGAGGTCGTTCCGCCGAAGCCCTGAGAGATATACCCTAAGCAGCAAAGAGCTATGAGCACTTGTTCAGAAACTGACGAAAGGACTTCGCAAAAAAGAAGTGTCCGAGATGTCTTTCGACATCTCGGACACCGTGTTTCAAATGGTTCTCCTCAGCTGATGTTCAGCTTTGGATGATTCTGATGGTTCTTATTTCTTAAGGAAGCCCAGAGGGGCCAGAAGGAGCAGAGCTGCCGGGGCAAAGCCCAGGTTACATCCGCCGCCACCGGAAGAGCCGCCGGCGTTCTTACTGACGATAACGGACGCCTTCGCCTCGCCGTTGACCGTAGGATCGGCCTTCAGCTTAGCGGTGACGACAAGGTTCATAGTTCCTTCATTCTCGGCCTTGACAGTCAGCTTACCAGCAGCCACATCGGCCGTCTTGTCCACACCATCAAGCGTCCAGACGACATCCTGAACCTCGACATCGTCGGAGGTCTTGTAGGTCCATTTGCCCAGTTCGAAGGTCACGTTAGCACCCAACTGAACCTGAGAAGGAGCCGTCACGACACCGGTCAGGTCAGGAGTAGGCACGGGGGGGGTACCGGGGTTCACCGGATCGACGATATCCTGACCAACCTCGACAAGAATCGTGTAGCTGTTCTCGTCCAGATGCGCCACCGCATTCTTCACGATGTCGGAGGTCGTCGTCCAGGTGATGCGGACCTTTGCGTAGTCCTCGTACTCGACAGTGCTGTTCTCACGCAGGAAGTGCAGCGCATTCCAGTTAACCGCATCAGGTGAATAGACCAGCTTGATCCAGCCCTTCTTGATCTTATCGCCGGTGAGGTGAGAGGGATCCAGCTGGATGGCCAGACGCCGGTCGCGGTTTACTTCGCCATAGCCGATCGCAGTGTAGTCGATCTCACGGGCCTCGAAGACCGCAGGCTTGGCCATGGCTTCGGCGCGAGTCGCGGCGATGTCATCATTGCGCAGGACCATGCGGATACGAGAGTCGTTATTGATCGTCAGATCCATGTAGGGCTTAAAGTCGTTGACGTCCTTGCCCAGAGACAGAGTCGCACCATCAACCAGGGTTACGTCCATAAAGGGATCCTCGTTGGCGGCCTGCTGAGCAGCGGTCCGAACAGGGAAGCTGTTGAGCTGCAACACGCCACGGTCGACAAAAACATCGCTGGGGTTGATCATAACACCAGCAGCCCTGTATACCGCATCAGTTGACACGGGCGCACCGAAGAGCACCGTCCCTTGCCAATTCTTGGGCATTAAATTACCAGCAAGGGGAAGACCATTCGTAGTGGGAACATCGGCAGGGTTGATGGTCAGCCGCCCATTATCCAAGGTGATATCTCTGAAAGACAGAGTCTGTCCACGCTCGGCAGCGAGGGCAGCCCCACTGCCTCCACCATCCTTCGTAAAGGTATCGCCACTCACCTTAAGAGTCTTAGATGCAGTCAAGGTCGCCAAGTTTGCGGTAGTAAAATCACGATCAGCACCGCCAGTAGCACCAACGGTCACATTACCGTTACCGATCGATTCATTGCCAGCAATCTCCAGAACGCCGTTGGCGACAAGGGTCTCACCAACGATGTCATTCGACAGGTTGGAGACGAACAAAACAGTTTGACCATCATCTGTGATGTTGGGATCCTGAGGATCGCCAGTCGGACGAGCAGGCGAAGGAAGCGAATTGAGCACCAGATCAAACTGCCCTTTCAAGAGACCGTCAGCGTGGGAATACCTTCGGTCAAGCGTTACGGCAATCTGAGGCTTGTAATTCGTACCAGCCAGGGTGTACTCGTTAGCCTGGAAGGTAGCCCCCCCGGCGACGTTGAAGTCGCTGAAGAACTGCGACCGGTCAACTTTGACCCGAGCAGTGTCCTGAACATGCAACGGATTGTAAATTGCGCCACCAGCAGCAACCCCACCAATTGCCATAGCTACATACTGACGAGGCGTGTTCGCAACAGCGCCCGGAGCGGAGGTCGAGCCCTCAAACGTATTCCAAACCTTACCCAAAGAGCCGCGGAAATGGTCGCCCACGACAGCAGAGACACCGCCAATAACCTCAAGGAGACCGCCGTCCCTGACGACCGTACCACCGAAATGATGCACCCCGTCAACAGGAGCGGTGGAACCACCATTCGGCGCCAAGCCAGGCTCACCGCCGTTTACCCACAAACGACCGTCGCCGGTTTTTACCAAACGAACATAAGTGTTCGCCCCCGCAGCAGCAAAACCAGCGAGAGTGTCAGCTCCAGCACCAACCACATAGGTAGGGGCGGTATAATCACGCTGATCCAAACCATGTCGAAGCATCAGGCCGTTGTTGGACGCAGAAGTCTGGGGCACGTTAACCTCGACGTACCGCAAGTCAGTGTTAGCGGCAGGAGGATCAGCTGCCCACAGAAGATAAAAAGGCTGAACCGTAGCAGCCCCAGTGGGATCGTTTTTACCCAACTGGACTTCGTTGACGCCCTCTGTCTGGAAAACAGGAGCCGAGGCTTCATTGACGTTACCAAGAACGGCGACCCAAGCCTGACCCAGCGCATTGCCCCGCGTCACGCCCAGAGTACCGGACTCCAGAACCGTTCCACCGGAATACTCCGTCATGTTAGCGCCGCCAGCATCACCGGGATTATCGCCGTTGGAAGCCTTCATCACGACCTTACCCGGCGCATCAGCATCGTTGACCACAACCTGAATGTTTGCCGCAGCCCCCGCTGTCACGGCCGCAAGACGATAGGGGCCGCCAGGAATCCCAGCACCGCCAGGTGCCAAGGTGACGACATTGCCGTCAGCCGCGTTGAGACGGAGAATCTTGTCGACTGCAACCACAAGATCAACGCCACCCCTCTGGGTGCCGTTTCCGGTAATGATACCAGTACTCGTAGCACCAGCGGCCAAATCCACAGTTACATCGTTATTCCCACTAAGTACGAGCGTATCGAACGCCCAAAGCACCCCTGCTCCCAGCACTAAGGCCAGTGTCACAAGGCTAAATACTTTCAATGTCTTTCTCAATCTGAATTCCTCCTTACCAACTTCCATCCTCATCCATAGCAGCATCCGCTCACTCAAGAGCCTTGATACAACATGGAATCTCCACAGCTCAACGCGCATCCGTCCTTTTGCCTACGACGGAGAGGCACTGTACGTGCCTGTCATTCCTCCTCTGAATTGACGATATACGTCAATCAGGAGTTCTCCGAAGACCACGCATCGCAATCATCAAAAACCTCGCCCAATGCCTGCAACCACTCCTTTCTGCGATTCACTCGTTTTGTTGGGGGACTCCTTTTCGGAGCTTTTTGATAATAACGACCCAAGCCACCCTTGTTGGGTCAGATTATACATGACTGAATACAACCAACGCAAGGGTTTTCTCGACATTTTGCAGCATTCCCGCCCCCATCGGTTTGAAGCTGCTTTATTCAAGTCGAGTGTAGCAGCTTTGGGACATCAATGCAAATGTTGACATGCCCCTATTCCAAACTTGAGTATATCATAAAGCCCCTGGGCTCAGGGGCTTTATGAGAAAATTACAGACACAGGTTCTTTTTCAGCGGCCTCAGCTTTTTCTGGAGTTTGCGAACCATGTAGCTGACGTTTTGTTGTGTGCAGCCAAGCATCTGGGCTATTTCTCTTTGTGTGTCGCCATCGAGCAGGCAGTCGATGAGCTCGCGTTCCCCAGGGGTGAGGTCGATACCGGTGAGCAGAAGCTGAGGACTGTAGTATGGCCTTTGGTCGTGAGGTTCTACGCCAGCTTCGGCGAGGACGTCAAGACGATCATGCGAGGCCTGGCGTCTGAGGCGCCTGGCGACGTCGCGAACCCGACCGGGAAGCATGTTTGACATGTACAGGGGCAGGGGGGTCCCTTCGGGGCATCTCACGATGAGGTCGAGGACTTCGCAAAATCCCTGTGAGAGGAGGTCTTCCCACTCGGCCCCTCTGCCGGAGTATCTCCCGGCGGTTTTTTTGATGAGGGGAAGGTAGTTCATGGCTGTCTGCATCAGTTCCTGATGGGTGTACTCGCTCATTTATTTGTTTTCTCCTTTCATTATTATGCGGTGTCCGTTCGAATTGCAAGGTGGACAAAGCCCCGTGCGCCATAGGGTATGACCTGCTCGAAGCCCTGTTTTTTCGCCAGGCGAGCGAACCGCCCCTGTTCGACCGGTGTAACGGCAATGTCTGCCGCTGCACCGATGAGATGGCGGCTCCCCGGGATACCGCCGACGTCTCTGTTGTGTCTGGTGCATCGGTATCCGCTCGTGATACGCAGCGGGCCCCAGATGCCCCGAAGGGCCTCCAGCCGGAGGAGCAATTCCGGCTGGAGGCGAACCCTGAGACAGCAGGGGCACTGAAATTCGCTGAGCGTGAAGTGCGGCGAGATGCGCAGGTGGTTATCGTGCATTGGCCGGCCCTTCGGCTATGGCGATTTTCAGGTCGTTTATGGCCTGGCTGAGTTTTTCGAGCCGGTTTTCCATTCGTATCAGCAAATACGCTGCCACGGCGACGGAGAACCCGTTCTGGAGCACGCCGGCCAGAAACTCTTCCATTTATTCTTCACCTCCCTAGGCGACGATGTCGGTGACGACTCGGTCGATGAGCTGCGCGCTTACGATGGACGTGACAGCGGGCTCAAGGGCCTGGATATCGATGACGGTCTGCATGGCATCCCGAACGTCTTCTTCGTTCTGGGTCTCTTTGGCATGCCGAAGGCTCACACTGACCTTATGGCCGTCTGCACGGGCGAATGTCATCCGAAGGGTTTTCATTCAGTTTCACCTCCTTTCGTTTCCCCAGGTGGGGGGGGGCGGCTCTAGGCCACGACGGTGTCGGTGTCCGTTTTTCGAACCTCGACGACCGGCACAGAGAGGAGGCCGCCCAGTTTTTGGGACAGGCTGTCAATCTGGTCTGCGGTGAGGTTGGGGTTGACCCTGGAGATGGAGAGTCGCCCCAGTTCGGGCTGGCCATCGGCTCCAGTTCCCACCTGGCAGATAAGGCTGATGCGGCTGCCCATGGGGTTGTATGTCGCCATATGTGTTCACCTCCTTTCGTTTGGGAGTCACTCTGTAGAGTGGGAAGGAGGTGGGATGTTCACAAAGGAGCGAAGGAGGGGCTTTTTAAAGGACGGGGTACTGAACGAGAGAAGCCCCTGCTCTCAGGGGGCCTGTGTTATGGTGATTTGTGATTCATATGGAGGATTTACGGGGAAAGAGGGAAGGGAAGGCATGGTACGCTTGATTGTCCTGAAGATACAGAAAGAGCCCGACCTCCCGGTCGGGCTCTTTCTGTACTCGGGCGCTTTTGTGTTGCTTAGGGTAGCAAGCTAGGTTGGGAGGGGGGCCTGATTCCGAAGCTGGACGATATCCTTGGGCGAGAGGCCCGTGATGTCGCAGATTTCTGCATCTTTCCAGCCTCGCTTTAGCAATTTGCGGGCCATCGCACACCGTTCCTCTCTCTGACCTGTAACGATGCCTTCCGCTCTGCCTTCTCCTCGAGCTTCTTTGATACGCTGTTCCTGAACCGCCTCAAGGCTCAGGTCGTCTATGAGGCGTTTTTGTTCTGCAAAGTAATGGAATCTCTCCTGTTCATCCGACCAGTAGGTTTGCCCCACCTTTAATGTCTGGGCAATTTCATGGTCCATTTCCGCTATTTCTTTCATTTTCTCTCCCTCCACATTACTCAAGTAGGTGAGCCAGCGTTGAAGCCCCGTCTGCTAGGGCAGGGGGTCTTCTTTCTGGAATTTGTCCAGCTCAAGATAGATGATTTGCATGTCGTCACACAGGGGCTTGCCGCTTTTAAGGTTCGCTATTCCATAGACGTTCAAATTTATAATACCTTGATTATAGCAGGTTCACAGCAGAGAGCAGAACACCTCTCTTGTATTCATGCATAAGCCTATGTGGGATTGTCGTTTTCAATCACATGTGAGATACTTTATATGGGAAAGGAGGTTTTCTTGATGTACGCCATAGCGTTTGACTTAGAAGTTGCCAAGCTCAAAGAAAACTATGGAGATCCTTACAATAACGCCTACCTCGAAATAAACAAGGAACTAAAAAACATAGGCTTCAACTGGACTCAGGGTAGTGTGTATCTCCTTTCTGACCCAGAGAATAATTTAGCGACAGTATACAAAGCCATTAGCATTTTAAGTGGCATCAAATGGTTCAAAAGATCCGTTCGAGATATCAGGGTTTTCAAGGTAGAGGACTGGTCTGATTTTACCGAAATAGTGAAGGGTTCTTAGAATGTACTCACGAGGACGACCGAGCTGATTTTTGCCTTATAAATACGAAGCGCCCGGGCTCTTTGCGAGCCCGGGCGCTTCGTGTGGCGTTCAGGTGTATATGACAGGCAGCCCTGACCTTATGCTTCAGAGGGAAGAGGGGCGCGGCGCATGCCGTTGCCCACATATCCAAGAATTAAGTAGACAATGCAGCCACCCACACCGGCCATGATGGGAGCCTCGACCCAACCGACCTTGGCGAACAGAACCAGGTAAACGTTGAGAGAGAAGCCGACGATCATGGAGGAGAAGCAGGCCAAAAGGTTGGCCTCCACGAGAACCCGCATGATGATGGGCCCGACGAACATGGAGATCAGTCCACCGGTTCCGATGTAGGCGATATGGTTCAACATCCCCTGGGGAACGAGATAGGTGAATATGATGCCGAGAAGCGCCGTGACGGCAACCGCACCGCGGTTAAAGAGGTCCTTATACTTGGAGTGACGGTCGGCCACGGCGACGAACATATCGTAGGACAGTGCCGACGCCAAGGCCTGGAGCACCGAGCTGATCGTCGAGAGCATGGCGAACATGATGAACAGCGAGATGATGCTCCCCACAGCCGGATGGAGATAGGTGTTCAAGAACACGGGCATGGCGCTGTCTGGGTTCGTCAAGTTGGGGTTTTTGTAAAACATGTACAGCCCAACGAAGGGAACCAGGCTGAGAAGAATGCCCATGGGGGCCATCATGAGGGCCATGACATGCACCTTTAAATTCTTCTTAAAGGCCAAAAATCGAACGGACATATAGGGCAGTGTCGTAGTGAAAAGCAGAGCATAGATGAAGACCAAGAAGACGCTGTATTTCCCCTGACCGTATGGAACCGACGTCGTGGGGTTGATGAACTCAGGTTTCGACGCGGAGACATTCGCTATAAGCTCGGTGAGGGAGACGTCCTGTATGATGGTGAAATACACGATGACGGAGGCCACCAGCATCCCCATACACATGAGGGTGTCGGTTATGGCAACGGCCAGAAGTCCGCCCTGCATGGTGAAGATGACGATAACGACCATAAAGAGCATAGCCGACAGCTCAGCTGAGATACCGAGCCACTCAGACGCTACGTAGCCGACGGCACGAATCTGCCCCACGATATAGACAGAGAGAAAGATAAAGGTAGCAAGGCCAGCAAAGAAGTGAACACACCGTTTGAGCCCGTGAGGCCCTTTGTGGGTTGCAGCAAGATACTCGGGGACGGTGAGCCCGCCACACTCCTCGCCCTTCTTTCTCATGAAGTTGGCAAAGAAAAGGGCACCAAACGTGATGGCCGGAGCGAAGAAGAAGTTACCGAGAATTTCGATGGTCCCATATGCGTAGGTGGTTCCGGGAGAACCGATAAAACCCCAGCCACTGTATCCCGTAGCCATCAAGGTTCCAGCAGCAACAAAGGGCCCCATCTCCTTAGCGCCGAGCAGGAACCCCTCCTCGGAGTCCGCAGCTTTTTTTATCCTTCTGTTCGTCCAGAATCCAATCCCGATAAGTATAGCGGACGCAATACCAAAAACGATCCATCGTGACATAGACAAAGACCTCCTGACATAAATCTTAATAAATGTAAATTGCCGACAAAAATCACTCTGGGTTCTTCTTCGCCATGATGCAAGCGATCAAAGGAACGGCGACAAGAATCACGGAACCGATGAGAAAGGCGTTTAAAGTCCACGAATTCAGCATACAAACACCCCCCTTCGTTTCAGAAGAGTCACAAGAAAAAGAGCAAGGGGCAAAAAATACAAGCCCTCGTATCCATTGCCCCTTGCCCGCTCAACGACTACCAATATACCAAATTTTCTTGCAAAATACCTTATGCAGCCTCAGCGACATCCTCACGAACGACGTGGTCTTTCTGAATACCGAGGCTCAAAAGCAGTTTATCCAGGATAGGATATGCAACGAAGGCAACCACGATACCGTTGATGGGCGGAATGCCAGGGCTGAATACTGCCGCCAATGCACCAGCGATATAGGCACTGATACCGGTATAGTTGAAGTTCTGGAATTCAGTCTCTGCGATTTTGGGATAGCGTCTTTTATGCTTGATGAGCCAGTCCGCAAACATAGTTCCACCAATCGGAGGGATGACCGTCCCGGAAATCATGATAAATGGTATGAGCTGGTTATAGATTCCACCAATCGCAAGAACGATAGCGATACCGGCACCAACAAGAGTAATCATTTTCCTTTTTTCGGTTCTGAAGAAATTACACCCAGCAACCGAGAAACAATAGATCTCGTTGTCCTGCGTTGTCCAGACGTTGGCGATGAGAAGTATAAACGCAGGAACGCTGAGACCCTGCAACGTCAAGACCTTGACGATATCAGGCTCCTGATAGGTGTAGGAGCCATAGGCGCCGGCAAAAATCATCAATCCGTTGCCGATGAAGAATGCAACAAAGCTGGCTATAACAGCAGCCCGTCCTGTCCTGGAGAATCTTGACCAGTTGGTCGACTGCGTCGCTCCAGCAACAAAGGTACCGAAGACCAACGTCAAAGCCTGAGCAAAGCTCATAGACTCTGTCGGAACGATTTTCTCAAGCCCGGCAATACCTCCGACCTTTTTAGTAGCAAGCCATATGCTCCACAGAATCAGAGCCGTCATAAGAGGAACGGTCACAATTGAGAGAAGCTCCATGGCCTTATACCCTCGATAGGCTGTCCAGACGAAGAAAAATCCGAAGAAGATCATCAGCGGAAGTATGAGATTTTCCGGTAGATGCAGAAGCTGAACGAAGAGCTTTGCGATAAGAGCCGTACCCCATGCGTACCAGCCAATCTGCGTAAACCCATACAGGAAGTCACTCCAGCGGCTTCCCTTGTTACCGAAAACAAACCGCCCCAACAGACCGGAATGCAGCCCCGTCGAATGTGCGATATACGCCAGAGTGGCAGCGTACAAACCAAGCAGGAAGTTACCGAGGATAACTACGTAAAAAAGATCGGGCCAGAATTTGTATGATACACCAAGCTTACCGCCGGCCCACATAACCGACGTGAAAAAGGTAAATCCCGCCAAAACCATCGAAAGCGAAAATGTGCTTACTCGTGCAGAACTAGGCACCTCAACCAACGGGTAGTCCTGGTTACTTTCAACCGACATATTTGTATCTTTCGCCTTAGACATAACATCTCCTCCTGGAAAAAACTCTCAAGTTATCTAAACCAAAAACTCTTTCTTCAAGAAAACCAAAAAGTTCTTTACAACATCGTCTACGATGATTTTGCCTTTTTCTGCGGTGCTCGTCATCGATGTATACAAGGCACCGGATGGGGGGATCAAGGTCTTTGAAACAGGATAGCGCTGATATTTTGGGACATCACCGATCCCCTCATCAGACATTTTCTCGTTATGAACAAGCTCAGGAGCAAAGTACATCATCAAAGACGTCTCAGTGATCGCAGCATGCTCGAGATCCCAACCCCTGAAGGGCTTATTATCAAAGAGCGACGGGATGACTTCGTCAGAGACGTTATCCCACCAACTGGTCAATATGATCTTTGGGAACTCCTCTTCCTGATCTCCAATGACGAGATCGGCAGCCTCGGCTAAAAATGCCTGGTTCTCATAGTGACTGTTCAGGATGACAATTTTTTTCCAGCCGTCTTTGAGGAATTCCTTGAGGATATCCATCACTAAAAGGACCAGGGTATTCCCGTTCAGGTCGATCGTCCCAGGGAAAAGAGGCCCCCCCCCGCTTGTCGGGTTCGATTTGTACCCATACGAAATACACGGAGCGATATACGCGTTAAGCTCCTCGTCCTCTGACAGTCTTTGAGCAAATCCTTTGGATATCATAGCGTCTACAGACAGAGGGAGATGAAGACTATGTTGCTCCGTTGCACCAACAGGAATGATTAAAACGCCGTCCTCCGCCCCCTTGGCATACTCAGGCCACGTGATGTTTTCTATGTTTCTTTTGTTGTAGTCCACAGCAATGCCCCCTCAGGCCCATTCGATAAACATTTGGGCCATGTTCGGCATATAACACGGAGTTTCCGTTTGTCATATACACAAACATGGCCCAAATAACTTACAGACTCAACACGTTCAGCTTGCGGCTAACTATTTTCCCTGAAACGTGACAAGGGTCGGGTCGTCACCCTGGTTGGAGAAGTAGTCCTCGCAGGTACCCTCACGATAGACGTCGGCAGTGGCGCAGTGCAGGCCGCCTCCGAAGGGGTAGGCATCCCGGAAGGGAACGGGGATAACGTTCATACCCAGTTTATCCATCTGCTCAAGCTGATTGGTCTCGCTGGCCTCGACAAGAACCGTCTTGTGGTCAAGCACCAGGCAGTTCATGGACAGCCAGACGCTGGAGTAGCACAGTGCCGGCGGCTCTTTATGAGCGGGCATGGCAGCATCGACGATCTCCCAACCGTTCTTTTCAAAGATCTTCCGCTGCTCCGTGGGCAGTTTCCGGTGAGGGTTGTTCAGAATAAGACCGGGGCGAAGCGGGACAAAGGTGGCATCGATGTGGATGGGATAGGGATCGCCGGGGAAGTTAACCGCATGGACCCGGAAGTCAGGATACTGACGGCGCATCCATTCCATGGCCTTCCTGTTGGTCGTCAAGCCATGCTGGACAAAGAGGTCTTTACCGAGACGCATAACGTCCGCAGCATCAAAGAGGATCTCGTGCTCGGTGGTAACCATCTCAAGTCTGGCCGTACGCTCAAGAAGGATCTCCTCTGTGATCTCTCCATCATAGTAGTGCATGTCGTAGCTGGCGTCGCCAAGCTCGGGACGGGGCGAGAAGTACCATCTGAACTCCGGATCCTCATCGAAGTACTTACGCAGAACCTTGGAGTAGGCAAGATACTCAAAGAAACGAGACCGGAAGGACATAGAGGCACAGATGATGTCGTTTCCGATGGTAAGAAGGACATCCCGGGGAGGCATACAACCGAACATGCTGCCGGTCATAAAGTGGGGGGTCACCACGGCCTGGTTCCACTGAATGGGCTCAGGGCGGTCCACCTTGACTCCATGCTTCTCAAGGATACTGACAAGGTTATCAAGCTGGGCATTGGCCTTCTCGACGGTGTCCAACGGACGGGGACCAGTCATTCCACGCATGGGGCTGTCCAGCGGCACCTTGGCCTTGGACGCCGGCTCAGACGGCGCGATGCAGCAGTTGTCGGCACGTCCGACGATAACGTGCTTCAGAGGATCAAAGTCATTCCACGAGTTAACTACTTTCATAACGAACTCCTCCTTAAAATGGGTACACGTTGCACAATACTAAAACCGCTGTTTACCAGGCCCGGCACAGACAAAAAACGTAAAAAACTCCATACCTCCCCGCAACGCATCCGAGGTTCGGGATACGCCTTTCGCTGGTCAGTAAAATCATACAAGATCGTGGTTCATTTCTCACTGTCATGAACCGACAAACGAAGGGGCATTTCGCCCCCCTTATGTTGTGTTCTTCGCACAAAGACACCCTCCAGATGAGCACTTAAAAAGCGGATATCAACGTGGGCTTCCCCGTATCGGCTCCTCAGCATCGCAAGCTGACAGGCGTAAACCCTAAAACCTTTATGATTCACAAAAAACTCGCCTTTTTAAAGAAAAAAAACGACGACCAGAGGCCGCCGCTTTTCGCTGTGCGTGATTTTCAGTTAAACTGGAGATACGTCCGATGCCTGAGGCCCCTTCTGGCCCTCTTCGATCGTGAAGGTTACCGCCTGCCCCTCGTTGAGGGTCTTAAAACCATCGACGTTGATAGCGCTGAAGTGGACAAAATAGTCTTTTCCGTCCTCGCCGGTGATAAACCCATAGCCCTTGGTGTCGTTGAACCATTTCACTGTTCCCTGAGTCAAAGTGTTGCCTCCTAAAATGTTTTTTCGCCACATATGCTTCTGCAGCAGGCTCAGTGTATCCTGATTACGACGACATGTCAAGAACTATTTATGAACACACAAAGACGCTGGCTTAATATAAACCTTGACTAAAATTTAACTATTTTTCGAAATTGGATATGTGGTATGGTGTACGTAAGATCTTGTAAGGAGGCTTCATCAATGCGCATTGTCCTGTATAACGTCCGGTACGGTACGGGGACGGGCCTCTCGTATCACATGCCGATCCCCTTTGTCGGAACGTTGAGGCGCTCCACACGCCGGTTTGAGACCATCGGTCATTATCTGGCCGATCTCTGCCCCGATTTGGTCGGACTCGTAGAGGTCGACAGCGGATCGTATCGCTTCAAAGGTAAGTGCCAAGCCAAGAGCGCAGCGACAACGATAGGCGGCGTGGCCAATTTCGTGGTCAAGTACGGGGGCTCTCTCTCAGGCCTTCCCGTTCTTCGATCACAGGGAAATGCCGTTATCTCGAAACAGATTCCCAACAAGATTTTGCGTCACGACCTGGGGAGGGGGCTCAAGAGGGCGGCTTTGGAGGTGCGCTTTTCGTCTCATTCTTTTATGTTGGTTCACCTGTCCCTGGGGCGAGCGAGCCGGCGCCATCAGATAGCGGAGTTGGCTCGACTCTGTTCCGAACGTACTCAGCCCCTCATCCTGGCAGGGGATTACAATACTCTTCACGGCTCCCAAGAACTCTCCCCTCTGATCGACGAGGGAATGACAAGCGTCAACCAGCACGGATTCCCGACGTTTCCGTGCCAGCGACCACATCGAGAGCTGGATTTCGTTTTGGTCTCCCCGGAGATAGGCCTGCAACGTCTATCGATACCACAAATCCAATTCTCCGACCATCTTCCTCTTGTCTGTGATCTTCACATCCCAGGCGAAAGGGAAAAGGAGGCTGTACCATGAACCTGCAGGAGCTCCTGAGCGATTATCAGTTTTGGCTGATGGTTTTCTGGATTCATGGCATATCGTCCTGGCTTATACGTCTTTGTATGCTGGCTGCGGTGCCTTTGCGTCATTCAGCAGGTGCTGCAATGGCCTGGCTCATCGTTATTTTTTTCTGGCCATGGCCGGGTGTTATTTTGTATCTCGCCATGGGGTCCAGGCTCTTACCCCAAAAGCGGATCCAACGTCATCAGGAGCTTTTGAAACGTACCTCCGCTGCACGGGGCACGTGTCGGAACGCACTGTGCGAGACAACGCCGGAACTCCCCCCAGCACTGCACCGGATCTCGTCCCTGGCTCAGTCTCTGGGACATATGACGATCGTCGGGGGCAACGACGGACGATTGATTTTTGACGCCGAGACACTGTCTCGCGATGTGACCCGGGATATCGACCGAGCGCGTTACACGGTTGACCTTCTCTATTACATTTTTTCCGACGACAACATAGGAGGCCCCGTGATGGAAGCGTTGATCCGGGCAGCTCGGAGAGGGGTTAATTGCCGCCTGCTCCTGGACAGCGTTGGCTCATCTCAATTTATCAAGCTCGGCCGAGCCCGCTGGCTGCGAACTCAGGGGATCCAGGTCGTCGAGGCCCTGCCAGCCAGGCTCTTTCGCTATCACGCCGCCCGATTTGATCTCCGAAACCACAGAAAACTGGCCGTCGTGGACGGGAAAATTGCCTATACTGGGTCTCATAACATGATCGACTCTCACTATGGCCATAACGACCTGATCTGGCGAGATCTTTCGGTTCGTCTGGAGGGGCCTGTCGCCCGGCAGCTTCAGGCCGTGTTTCTGGAAGATTGGTTTGTGGAAACTCAGGAGGAACCCAATCTGGACTGTCTTGCCGCACCAACGGAGTATCGGGGCTCCGTAGCGGTCCAGACCGTACCGAGTGGACCGAACTACAAGACCGAGAACTATCAACGTCTGATCGTCTGCGCTCTTCACGATGCTACCAACCGGGTCGTGATCACAACGCCCTATCTCATCCCCGACGAGAGTCTGCTTCAAGCTCTTCAAGTGGCCGCTCTGCGAGGCGTAACAGTTCAAATGATAGTGCCAGAGCGCAGTGACCAGTTTTTCGTGGGGCATGCCGCACGATCATATTACGAGGAGCTTCTGAACATGGGGGTTGAGATTCACCAGTTTCAGCACGGTCTTCTTCATGCCAAGACGATGACTGTCGACGGCAAGCTGACCTTTTTCGGCTCCAGTAATTTCGATATTCGATCCTTTGCCCTCAACTTCGAGATCAATTTGGTGTTCTACGGCGAAGAGGAAACTCAATCACTCCTTCGAGCCCAGGAGTTTTTCCTGTCCCGATCAGTTCAGCTCACGTCCCAACGCTGGGAAGGCCGCCGCTGGATTTTCCGTCCTCTGGAAGGAGCCGCCAGAATCCTCAGTCCCCTTCTATAAATCTATAAAATTGAGCTTGAAAAAAACAGCCAAAGTGGTACAATATATAATAATTAAAAGAAAGCTCTTTGATTAGCTATTGACGGGATTTTTGGGAGTTAGTCTCTACATAATTTCATAATCAGGAGGGATTTTCATGCAGGACAAGAAAAAAATAGGGCTTCTTCCACGACTCATCATCGCTATCATCGCAGGTATCCTCATAGGCAGCTTCACACCCGAGCATGTGGTTCGGGCTTTTGCGACTTTCAACAGCATTTTCGGGAACTTCCTCGGCTTCGCTATCCCCCTGATCATCGTGGGGTTCGTGGCTCCGGGCATCGGAGACCTGGGCTCAAACGCCGGAAAAATCCTGGGTATGACCGTAGCCATCGCCTACGGATCAACGATTTTTGCCGGGACATTGGCCTTTTTTGTGGACAGCACATTTTTTCCTCAACTGCTTAAAATCGGTGCGATGACCAGCAACGCAGCAGCTCACGGAAACCCTGAGGAGGCGCTTCTCGCCCCCTTCTTCAAGGTTGAGATGCCTCCAATCATGGGGGTCATGACGGCTCTTCTCATGGCCTTTACACTGGGTATTGGCATGGCAGCTATCAACGGCACTAAGCTGAACGAGGTGATGCATGAATTTCAGAGGATCATCGAGAAGCTCATCTCGTCCATCATCATCCCACTCCTGCCCCTGCACATCTGCGGGATCTTCGCTAACATGACCTATGCCGGCGAGGTTCAGACTATCATGTCGGTGTTCATTAAGGTCTACGCCGTGATCATAGCTCTCCACATCGGGATGATCCTGATACAGTACGTCATCGCCGGATCCATAGCGGGAGTCAATCCCTTCTTAGCCATCAAGAACATGCTCCCCGCCTACTTCACAGCCATCGGGACCCAGTCCTCGGCAGCCACCATCCCGGTGACCCTGGGGCAAACCAAGATAAACGGTGTCCGAGAAGATGTGGCCGACTTCGTCGTTCCTTTGTGCGCCACCATCCACCTTTCGGGGAGTACCATCACCCTGACAAGCTGTGCTATGGCCGTTATGATGCTTCATGGTATGAACGTATCCTTCGCCACTATTTTTCCCTTCGTCATGATGCTGGGTATCTGCATGGTGGCCGCTCCGGGCGTCCCAGGAGGGGCTGTCATGGCCGCTTTGGGGGTTCTGGAATCCATGCTCCACTTCAGCCCGACCATGTTGTCTCTCATGATCGCCCTGTACCTGGCTCAGGACAGCTTCGGCACGGCGTGTAACGTCACTGGTGACGGTGCCATTGCTCTGCTGGTCAATAAGCTGACGGGAAAGACCACGACTACACATACAACAGGCAGTAACACTGCATAACAAGAGGTTCGGGGGAGAGTTTTCCTCTCCCCCCTTTTTTATGGCCGTATGGCCACATGTGCTCTACAGATGTTGAAAGGAGATATGTATCATGAAAAGGATCGTAGTCACGGGTGGGCTTGGTCAGATCGGCGTCGAGCTGATTCGCCGTCTGAGGCAGGAGTATGGCACCGACCTCGTGCTGGCTACCGACGTTAAATCCCAAGGAGCGGACAAACTCGGTCAGGGCCCCTTCGAGCTTCTGGACGTTCGTGACGGACAGGCCCTGGCGAATGTCGTGAAAAAGCATCGAGCCAACACGGTCGTTCACCTGGCGGGGATCCTCTCAGCCAACGCCGAAAAGAACCCTCAGTTTGCATGGGCAGTGAACATGAACGGGCTCTATAACGCCCTTGAGGTTGCCAGGCAGGAGAACTGCTCCTTCTTCTTCCCCAGCTCTATCGCCGCCTTTGGCCCCGGGACCCCCTCAGATAAGACCCCTCAGGACACCATTCAGAGGCCTAATACGATTTACGGGGTGGCCAAGGTTGCCGGAGAACTTCTGTGCGACTACTATCATCACAAGTACGGCCTGGATACTCGAGGTGTACGGTTTCCGGGGCTCATCTCCTACGACACCCTGCCCGGCGGAGGGACAACCGATTACGCCGTCCACATCTATTACGACGCCGTCTCCAAGGGACGATACACGAGCTTCATCGCTCAGGGAACTTACATGGACATGATGTATATGCCCGACGCCCTCAACGGGGTGATCCAGCTCATGGAGGCCGATCCCAAGCGATTAAAACATCGATGCTGCTTCAACATCACCGCCATGAGTTTTGAGCCCGGGGAGTTGGCATCGGCCATCGCCCAGCACGTACCGGGGTTTATCCTCGACTACGCAGTGGACCCGAAACGCCAGGCTTACGCCGAGTCATGGCCCAACTCCATCGACGACAGTGCCGCCCGAGAGGAGTGGGACTGGAACCCGAAGTATGACCTGGAGACAATGACCGTCGATATGCTGGAGAAGCTCCAAGCCAAAACGAAGGAAACGGACTAACCGCAAATCAACTCAATCTCACCGATGCTTCGACCGCCTCCTCGGCTACGTCAGATAAGGAGGCGGTTTTGGGGTTGTTCTGTCTCTACTTGACAACTACCGAGTTGGCGACCACAATACACTTGGTGTTATGAATACCGAGTATAAACGAGGAGGACTTTTCATGAACTGCAAACATTGCGGTGCGCCCCTCCACGCAGGAGACGAAGCGTGTACCTATTGTGGATCTCCGACGGCACTGGGTGTAGCAAACCAGCAAAAGAGACTGGAGCAGGAAAAAAAAGCGGCTTTGCTGCCCATGAAAGCCGTTGGTCCAGGGATGATTATTTGCCTCTGCCTGGTAACCATCGGGCTCTACAGCCCGATTTGGTATTTGCTCAGGAAAAAATCCCTGGAGCGTCTCTCTCCTCACAACCGTCTATCCCCCTTTCTCCTGTGGCTCTACCTGGCGGTGTCCGTGGCCTTTATCGTCTTCCCTCAACTCCCCAAGGAGGAAATCAGGGAAGCCCTGGGACCGGAGGTTCATGAGCATATCTTCACAGTGCTTATGTTGTTGATGCCGGGACTTTCCATCTGGCTCGCTTTTCAGACGCAGCGAATGCTTCAGAACTATGCCTCCGCATTTATGGAGAGGAAGATGGTGATCAATACCGTTGCCTCCTCAGGGCTGGCTCTGGTCTTTTTCGGCGTGATCTACCTTCAGCTTCAGATCAACAAGATGATCGATATGGAAATTCTCAATCCCGAACTCTCAACAAGTGTACACTCTTTACGAAAGCGCAGGTGAGCAACCATGGCTATTATCCAAGTCGTTGAGTGGGACAAGGATCTGGACCCCTCAGCGGTGTTTGCGTGGCGGTACGAGGATCCCAAAGACCCCAAAAAGAGCGACGCTCTGGGCAACTGGACCCAGCTCGTGGTCCACGAATCCCAAGAGGCTGTCCTTTTTCGGGATGGCAAGGCGTTGGATCTCTTTGGTCCGGGACGATATACCCTGTCTACGGACAATGTTCCCATGCTTCAAACCCTGATCAACCTGCCTACCGGCGGAGAGTCACCCTTCAAAGCCTCCGTGTGGTTCGTCAACAAGCTGAACATCCTGGACATCAAGTGGGGGACCCCCACGCCCCTCCTCCTGCGGGATCCTGAGTACAGTATCGCCATCCCAGTTCGGGCTTTTGGTCAGTTCGGGATCCAGATCCATGACAGCCGTAAGCTCCTGATCAAGCTGGTGGGGAGTCGCCCGTGGCTGAGTCGGGATGACTTGCTGAGTTCCTTTCGAGGACTGATCCTGAGTCATATGGGTGATTTGATCGCGACGTATATATCGGAGAAAAAAATTAATATTTTTGACATCAGTGTCTATCTGAAGGATATGTCCCAAGACGCTGTGGAAGAGGTCCGACCTCTATTCGAGGAATACGGCATCAGGCCGCTCAGCTTTTTCATCGATTCGGTGAACGTTCCCGACGACGATGAAGGGGTTCAGGAACTGCGCAAGGCCATGAGCGAACGAGCCCGAATGAACGTGATCGGATACAATTACCAGCAGCAGCGATCTTTCGACACCATGGAAAAAATGGCCGAGTCTTCGGGCCAGGGCGGCAACCCCCTGATGGGTGCCGGAATGGGACTGGGTGCCGGAATGGGACTGGGCGGTGCCTTCGGACAGATGGCCTCCCAGATGGGGCAGAATCTCAACGTTGCCCCCCAACCGGCTCAGGAGGAAGCTACCCGTTCGTGCCCCGCATGTGGCAAGCCCTGCGCCAAAGGGCGATTTTGTCCCTTCTGTGGGGCACCTTTGGTGCCCAGTTGCCCGTCCTGTGGAGCCGAGGTAAGCCCAAACGCCCGATTCTGTGCGAAATGCGGCACCCCCCTTCAAAAGACGTGTTCCTGCGGAGCCACGTTGACTCCGGGAGTGCGTTTCTGTGCTCAGTGCGGCAAGAGTACGGCTACAGACACCCAGCCTCAGGGCTCGAGCGAGTGACGATGAGGAAAGGACAGACAGCATATGAGTTCAACAACTAACAAGCTCCGACAGGTTTTCAACCTTTTTCTTCTCTTGCTGCTCGTCTCCACCATAACGGGAGTTTTCGTCTGGCTTTTGACGACTCCGGAAGATCGGGGAACCACCTTCTGGTTTTCTATGGGGTTCCTGGGTTTCGCGGCCCTGCTGGGCACCCTGTTAGCATCCCGCATTGCCCTCAGAGGGAATCGAGGAGCAGAGATCCCTCACGGGTTCTCTCACCTCTATTTTCTCGTGTTGTATTTCATCTTCGTCATCGTCATGGCGATAGCGAACGTGTGGGTCAGGTTTTCTGTCACCACGTACTTTCTCATCCATGCAGGAGGAGTGGGCATCTTTCTGATACCTCTGCTCATGAGCAATATGGCCATGCTCCGCCTGAGCGGAGACGACCGAAAGGCTGTTCGCCGGGGAGGCTACGTCCTGAAGGACCACGCCACCCAGGTAGAGGCCCTGCTCCAGGATCTGAGAGGCAACGAGGAAAGCGTGGATGACCTCCGGGCCTCTCTCAAACGGCTGGCCGAGTCCCTCCGATATTCAGATCCGACCCCAGGCCCTGAGGAGACCGAGATAGAGCTGTCTCAAGCGATAAACCGGCTGACCCAAGCGTTTCAAACATTGGCAACGGTATCGGAGGACGGCCAGGCATCCTCCCAAATCAAGCCCCAAGAGGCCTGCACCCTGGCGGAACGAGCCCTTGCTGCCCGTAACGAGACGGTTCTCCGCACCAAATAAGGGATAAAAAAACCGGATCAAGGCGATACTCTGCCTTGATCCGGCGTGGTCAATTCTGTAACACAGCGCCTTTATCGCCTGAGGTCACGAAAGATCTGTAGCGCTCCAGATAGGATGTCTCTCCAGACTTCATAAGAGGTATCCAGTTCTTTCGACGACGTTCAAGCTCTTCAGGCTCCACCATAAGGTCAAGTCTGCGTTCTGGAATGTCTATCAGTATCTCGTCGCCTTCACGGACCAACCCCAGAGGGCCTCCCGCAGCAGCCTCCGGTGATATATGACCGATTGAGGCTCCTCTGGTGGCTCCGGAGAAACGACCATCGGTAACGAGTGCCACCGACTCTCCCTGACCTCTGCCCATTATCGCTGAGGTTGGAGCCAGCATTTCCCTCATGCCAGGACCGCCCTTAGGCCCCTCGTTACGTATGACCACGATGTCTCCGTCCGATATGCAGCCATCCATGATGGCCTTTCCCGCCTCTTCCTCCGACTCGAATACCCTGGCGGGGCCTCTATGTCGAAGCATCTCAGGGGCTACGGCGGTCTGTTTGACCACAGCCCCATCGGGCGCCAGAGTACCCTTGAGGACAGCGATTCCACCTTCAGGATCGACGGGATCAGAGACAGGACGTATTACGGAACGGTCCCCAATCTTTGCTCTGGAGACGTTTTCGGCCACAGTATGCCCCGTACATGTGACCGATTCACCGTGAACAAGACCAGCGTTCAGAAGCTCCTTAAGGACGGCCTGAATCCCCCCCGCTCTCCAGAGATCTTCCATGTGGTATTTCCCTCCGGGACTCATGCTGCACAGATGAGGGGTTCTCCGGCTTATGGTGTCCATTTCATCCAGAGAGAGATCGATACCAGCAGCGTGGGCAATTGCCGGAAGATGGAGAGCCGTGTTCGTCGATCCACCCAGGGCCATGTCAACGGCGATGGCGTTCTCGAAGGCCTCTTTCGTAAGGATGTCGCTGGGACATAGACTCTTTCTCACCAACTCCATGATCTGCCTTCCGGCATCCTTGGCCAGACGATCCCTCGCGGCAAACACGGCAGGGATGCTCCCGTTCCAGGGAAGAGCCAACCCCAGAGCCTCCATCATGCAGTTCATCGTGTTGGCAGTAAACATGCCCGAACATGAGCCGCAGGTCGGACAGGCGGAATTCTCGAGCTCCAACAGATCCTCGTCCGATATTTCCCCGACCACCCTCTTTCCCACTGCCTCGAAGACGGTGCTCAGATCAGTCGAAGATCCGTTCCCCAATCCAGCCAACATAGCACCGCCACTCACCACGATAGAGGGGATGTCCAACGTAGCCGCAGCCATCGCCATGGCAGGAATGATTTTGTCGCAGTTTGTGATCAGTACAAGACCGTCCAAGCCGTGAGCCCGGGTCATCAGTTCGATGGAGTCCTTGATCAGCTCCCTGCTCGGCAGAGAAAATTTCATTCCTCCGTGTCCCATAGCGATACCATCACAAACTCCTATAACAGGAAATTCAAGAGGAAGTCCTCCGGCAGCGTAGACTCCGGCCTTAACAGCTCCGGCGATCCGGTTCAGATGTATATGTCCTGGAATGATCGAGTTGTAGGCGTTCACTACACCTACCCAGGGACGCTCAATCTCCCAATCGGTGTAGCCATTAGCTTTCATTAAAGATCTGTGAGGAGACCTCTCAAGACCTTTTTTTACTAAATCACTGTTCAAAATCAAGTTCCCCCTCTCACTAACCCCATATCAAGTTCGGAAGAAAGACGGTGAACCACGGCACATACGTCGTCAGAAGCAGCACGGCCACGAGAACCAGGACCATTGGGATTATCGGACGGCTTATCTCCTCCACAGAGAGCCCTGTGATCGCACTGGCCACGTAGATATCTATGGCAACTGGAGGCGTCGCCATACCAATGGCCAGACCAACCGCTATCATGACGCCGAAGTGGATCAGGTTGCCCCCCATCTGTATGACCGTCGGCAAGAATATAGGGGTCAGTATTATCAGGGCAGAGGCAGTTTCCATGACCATCCCGGCCAGCAGCACCACCACGAGGATCATGAGGTAGACCATAGCCTGGTTACCTCCCGCCAACCCCAACAGCACATGCGCAACCTCTTCCGGGACCTCATAAAACGCCAGCCCCCAACCGAAAAGCTTGGACGTAGCGATGATAAACATTATCAGAGAGGAGGTCACACCGGCCCCGACCACCAAGCGATAGAATTTCTTGAAATCGATGGAACGGTAGACGAAAAAAGCGACCCCCAGCGAGTACACGACAGCGATAGCTGCGGCCTCCGACGGAGTGAAGAAGCCGGAGAAAATGCCTCCAAGGATTATTACAGGGGTCATAAGCCCCCAAAGGGCTTCCCTGAAACGCCGCATTTTCTCCTCTCCTGACACCGGATCGACGGCAGGATAGTGCCTCTTTTGGGCAACCCAGAGCGCCAGAGCGATCAGCCCCGTTCCCATGAGAGCCCCGGGAATGAAACCTCCCATAAAAAGCTTCGCCACAGATTCTCCCGCAATGACGGCGTACAAGACCATCGGTACGCTCGGCGGAATGACCACTCCAATGGTTCCCGAGGCCGCTATAAGGGCTGCGGAAAAATCCAGATCATATCCCTTTTCCTCAAGCTCAGGCAGGAGGGCCGTCCCTACCGCAGCGGTCGTCGCAGCTCCTGAACCGGAGATAGCCGCTATGAACATAGAGGAGACGGTCGAGACTATGGACAGACCACCTCGTATCCTTCCGAGAGAGGCTTCCGCAAAGGCCACTATCCTCTCCGAGATCCCTCCCTTGGCCAGGATGTCTCCGGCAAGGATGAAAAAAGGAATGGCCACGAGGGCAAACGAGTTATTTCCAGTAAACATCATCTGAGGCACCATCTGCAGCGGCAGATCGTTCAGCAGAAGGACCAGAGTAGCAGCGATACCTATCGCCAGAGCTATAGGTATACCCAAAACCATCAACAGGAAAAAGACGCCACCAAGGACAAGTCCCATCAGGACTCCTCCTTGAACAGCCCTTTAAACCCCGCCACCAGATGAAGGACGACCACGGAACAGAACAGAGGATACATAACGTAGATCCACCTCATGGAAATCCCCAGGGCTGGAGTCGTCTGGAAAGCCTCGCTCCCCATCAAAGCCCCTCCGTACCATCCCACAATGACGAAAAAGAACAGAGCGAAAACCTGCATGGCAGCGCCTACCGCCAGACGAATACGACGGGGAAGTCTCTCGACGAGGAACGTTATAGATATATGACTTCCCCTGTAGAACGCTATCGCCGCTCCTGCCAGAGAGGTTCCTACCAGCATAAAGCGGACGAGCTCTTCGGACCATATCAGCGCATCGCCAAATGTCCGGCAGAGTATCTGGGCGCTCGTCAGAACGACCATAGCTATCATCAGGATGAACAGCAGAGCTTCACAGAGTTTGTTCACCCTGCTGCTCAACGCCGTCACGAAGGCCATGGTTATTTGGTATCGACGATTGCCTTGATCGTCTCGGCTCCAAACTGATCGGTATACTTATCGTAAATAGGCTTGACCGCATCTCGGAAAGCCTGGAGATTCGGCTCGACGACCTCCATTCCCTGATCTTTAAGGAATTGAAGCCATTCCGCATCCTTCTGGTTATCCCAATCCCTGTTGGCCTGTGCGGCCTCTTTCGCGGCCTTCTGCACGAGCTCCTGTTGTTCACGAGACAGTTTTTTCCAGGTGGCCATGCTCATCATTATGACGTTGGGAGCATAGGCGTGCCTGGTGAGAGAGAGGTATTTCTGACTCTCGTAGAGCTTAAAGGCCACTATGACGTTAAGAGGGTTCTCCTGCCCGTCTATAGTTCCCTGCTGAAGAGCCGTAAGAGCCTCAGTCCACGCCATAGGGGTCGCATTGGCCCCAAGGGCTTTAAAACTCTCAACGTAGATAGGGTTCTGCATCAGCCGTATCTTCAACCCTTTCACGTCATCCGGGATCTTAACCGATCTGACACTGTTCGTGAGGTTACGGAACCCCCTCTCTCCGTAAGCCAACCCCTTCCACCGGAACTTTTCCATCTCCTTCAGCATCTTCTGCCCAATAGGACCATCCAACACGGCATAGGCGTGATCTGTGTCGCGGAAAAGGAAAGGCAGGTCAAAAACACCGAACTTTGGCATAAAGTTTATAATGGGACCTCCTGTTATTATCGCAGCATCCACGACCCCCATCCTCAAATTCTCCAGCAAAGTTCTCTCGTCTCCAAGCTTGGCGTTCGAGAAAATGGTGACCTTCAGCGCTCCCTCGCTGCCAGCTTCCACTACCTCCTTGAATTTAAGCGCACAAACATGAAAGGCATCCCTTTCGTTCACCACATGAGCCAGTTTCAACGTTCTCTCCTGGGCGGCCCCCATCGTCACAGCGGAGACCACAAACATAGCTGCCAAAAAAACCATCACAAATTTCCTCATAATGCGTACCCCCTCTTTTTTGGTTATACCAGTGGCACTACCAATGTTGAAAATATTATAGTAGAATGGAGACCTCCTGACAAGATTCAGAAACGCAAAAGGCAAAGGAGAGCAACAGATACATATGGAAAGTAAAAGGAAAAAACTTATAGACGAGATAACAACGTTAATAAAAAACGGCAATTTTCCACAGGGAAAACTGCCGTCCGAAAGACACTTTGCCGATACCCTGGGGGTAAGTAGAGGGCTTTTACGGGAAGCGCTAGTCACTATGGAGGGAATGGGCATACTGGACATAAAGGGCAGAGAGGGGATCTATCTGAGAGAGACGGACCTCGATATAGCTGCTTCTCTCGAAAAGACTATATCAGGGATCATGCTATGGCCTCATGAAACCATGGATCAACTTATGGAAATGAGAAGACTCGTAGAGATTCCCGCAGCGGGATTAGCAGCCCAGCGAAGGGATGGATCGGACATAGAGAAGATGAGGCAATGCCTGAGCGAGCTCGAAAAGCTCGAGAGGTCGCCCATCGACACAGACGGCGCCAGGTGGGATTCGCTGCTTCATATGTCCCTGGTGGACGGAGCCAAGAACAGGCTTCTTTCCAGGGTTTTCGAGGGAGTAGCGCTGCTTATGGAACGATATATAGGAAACACCAGACGAAGGCTCTTTGCCCACCCAGAGCTGCCCGAAGAGGTGCTCACCCAGCACCGTGAACTGGTACGAGCAGTTGAGAACCGTGACGAAAGAGGGGCCATGACGATTATCGACGAACATCTAAAAATCGCCGACCGTCTCTTCAGGCAAGGCATCCATGAAAGCCCTTAACCGAAAAAGAGACTTCAACCATCTCAGCAGAATTGCGATCTAAAAAACGATAAATATTTCTTCGGTTAACCATGGCGGGGATGGGAGAGCTCTCTCCCATCCCCGCCATGAAGCCGTGGTAAGAAACAAAATCGCTACTCTACGACGAAGCTACTCCCGAACCAGAATGCTGAGACAGGCATCTCTTCGAGATGAAGACCGCAAAACGACAGCGGCGATCCGCTCCGAAACGGTCAGAAATTCCTGAAGACCTTTCTGAAGTTCCTCGTTCTGGAGCAACTCACTGTCGCTCTTGAGCAGGTTCTCGACGACATGCCGAAGATCGGTCACGGACAGAGCCAGAATCCCCAGGTCACCCCCGGATCCCTCAACATCGCTTGCGATGGCCTTGGCGGGCGCGCCTTCTTTTTTCACTACCTTGTGATCCAAAAAGCCGAGGAGGAGCCTATCGTCCCGAACGGCCGCCGTAATGCTGAAGAGACCGTCCATGCCGTAAGCGGAGTTCCACCCCTTCAGCTTCACCTTTTTACACCCAATATCCTCGAACCTGGGCAAGGCTGAGGCCACTTTATCCAAAACGGATTTGTCTTCGGGCTCCAGTTGGATGTAGAGACCCGGCACATCGCCAACGGGGCTGCTGCTCTTGCCACTCACCATCACGGAGAGGCGTCCACCCAGAAGAGCCAGGATGTCGTCAAGGGTCAGGCCGGATGCCTCAGTGAGCGGGGCAATACGCTGCTGAATTTCCTGTAGCTTCATTTTTGATCTTTTATTGCAAATCTGCTCGAAGGTCTCCCGGTCCATAGCTCTCAATCGAGCGGCCATAACGGCCAGAGCGGGGCCGCCATAGATTTTCAAATCCGGTCCTATAGACAGGAAGCCATCATTAAACTCATCACCACCCAGATGTTTGATGACGTTGGCGCTCCAGCGAAAATCAATCCGGTTCTCCTCGCGGTAGACCGCACCGTCAAATTTCAGGCGCTCCTCTCCCGCAGCGCAGGGGATCTTATCCTCCAGAACTTTCTGTAAAAAGGCTGCCGTAGCAGAGGCCCTCCAACGAACCAGGGCCCCTTTCCCCAGAGGACAGGAGAGATCCAGACCTTTGGTCTGACCTGCGCCAACGGCAGCCATGAGGTTCAAGCCCTCGTCTGACTGAGAGAAGAGCACGACCTGGCGGTTCGGCACCCAGAGGGCGACGGAGAGAGTCAGATCGAGCGACGGATATCGCAGGATCCCCACGGGTTCGAGGTCGGACGTCAGAGTGCCCTTGAACTCTTCCAACTCCACATCGGAGTTCCTGAACACCGATTTAACCGACTCAAGCGGGTCGGTTCCCGGGAGAGTCTGAAGCGCCCCGAACATGGACGTCACCACCAGGTCGTCGAGATCATCCTTCCAGGTCAGGGAGACTGAAAGGGCACCGGGACCACTTTGAGGCCCCCACTCCCCGGTTAGTTCCTGGAGCATCTCGGGCTCCAGAAGCCCCTTGGTCAGGATCTCAAGAGAGGTCTTTGGCTCGTTCCAGCGCAGGTATGACGTGGCCTCCGAGGGGACCTCAGGAGGCAGAAAGGATTCAGGACGGACATCTACATTCAGAGAAGCCGCTTGAGTGGTGTTGACGTCTTCCTCGGGGCGCCGGGCCTGAACGCCCTTGGCGGACATCGGCTCCCGGGGTTTCTCCGGGAGGAACTCAATAGCCGGGAACACCCGACGGAACTCGGATCGACCATCCACTATCCGCTCTGCCCGAATTACCAGGGTCCTGGTGTAGGCAAAGGTCCGAACGCGTTCGTCGGGATAGGTGAGGGTCAGACGATCCTGAACGGATAGCTCCACCTCATCACCTTTGGCCTTATGAGTTTCAACCTGAACATCGTCAAAGACCATGGAGACACCCATCTCGTGAAGCCGAAGGATCCACGACAGGGTATCCTTGCCGTAATCGGTGTCCATGTCCACGAAGGAACGAAGAGGCTCCACCTGGCCGTCCTCACAAGCCTGTTCCACAGCCCGATAGTAGCTATCGATAAACCCCTTCACGTTCTCCTGAGCCGCTGCCACACCCCACGCAAGGACCAGAAGTGCCACCGAAGCCACGGCTATCGCCGCAAATCGCCCATACCCTCTTTTCATACTACCCTTTCCTCCTTTTCTTTTGAGTCATGCATATCGACGAGCTCGTCTATTCGGCGAAGCACATCGTCCTTTCGAGCCACCCACAGGGGAGCCACGAGCCTGGGAGGACGAGCGTCGGCGGTGAGGCGTTGGGTTACAAAACGGTGCCCCTCCTTCCACAGCACCAAGGCCACCCTCCGAACGTACGTCTCCAAATCAAGAGGGACGTAGCTTCCTCTCTCATACATGTCCTCCAGGGGCGATCCCCGAAGAACGTGAAGCGGATGAAACTTGAGACCGGTCACACCTCGGTCCAAAGCCCAGCGAGCTGATGTGAGGAGCTGCCCATCGGCCTCGCCAGGGAAACCTGAGATGAGGTGAACGCACAGGGACAGGGGAGAGTGTTCGGTTCGCTCCAGCACGTCCACAACGGCATCCAGAGTATGGCCTCTTCGAAGCCAGGCCAGTTGGAGCTTGTCCACCGTCTGCACACCCAGCTCCAGCCAGACTTCGTAGTTGGGTGCACAAAAGCTGCTCAGAAAATCGACCACGTCGGAGGATACCAGATCGGGGCGGGTCCCTACCGACAAGCCAACCACGGGCATGTATCTCTCAGCGAGGATGAGAGCCCGACGGATCAAACGGACGAATCGCTCAAAGGGGCCGTAGGTCGCCGAGTAACTTTGAAAATACAGGATACAGGCCTGCGCTTTGTAATGGTTCCGTGCAGTGGCAGCACCTCGCCGGATCTGATCCTCCAGGGACTCGCCCCGAAGCCAGGCACCGTTGCCCCCACCGGAGGCATCACAGAAGAGACACCCCCTCGACTCAGGCTCTGGCGGTTAGGACACCCACTTCCCAGATCCAGGCTGATCTTCTGCACCCGACAGCCGAAGTGACGACGAAGCTCGGTGGACCAGCAACGATAAGGCACTAGGGCTATAGGCAAAAGCCATCGGGCAGCAGGTCACCGATAGTCCAATACAGCCTGTTGGAACCGTCACACCCAGCCCAGACCGGCGCGTCCGGCCCGAGAAACTCAAGAAGCACCTGACGGCATGCTCCACACGGCGAAACGGCCTGATTTCCCGGCGTATAGATCGCAAGGGCTGCAAAGTCGCCCTTACGATAGCCTTGCGCCACAGCACAAAAGACAGCCGCCCGTTCAGCACAGCAGGTCAACCCGTAGGACGCGGATTCCACGTTACACCCCTGGACAATCTGACCATCCTCAATAAGCAACGCCGCCCCGACAGGGAAGCGGCTATAGGGACACCACGCCCTGGAGGCAGCGTCCGAGGCCGAAGCCAGAAGCCTCTCTCGCTCCAGATCAAGACTCCCAATCATGTTCGATTTCCCTGAAACCTACCCTCTTCGGGCTTTTCTTATCCCAGCATTCGATGATCACGTTCCTGCCCACCCCAAGAGACCTCCTCTCTTTTCCCAGTTGACACCATATTGAGTATAGCAAAATTAAGAGGCAAAAGACCACAAAAAGCTGGGATCCACACATGGACCCCAGCAGAGCGCGTTGACTAGAAAAGTAATCAGTCGTAAAAAATTTTATCCTTCGGTGCCGCAGAAGCATCATGATACAGGGATCCGATACCGCCATCCACCATCTCCTGATAGGAGGGGAGCCCCGAGATTTCAACGGTTTTGGACGGATCCATCTGGCTGAAGACCTGGAGCATGGTCAAGAATGCCGTCACATGCCGGGCCACTCGAACGTCGATAGGCCAGCCATTCTCGTCGATAGGCGCATAGAGTAGCTTATGCTCCCCGGCCTTCATGACAAACCGATCCTTTCCGCTCATGAGGAGTTCCTCATCGGTAATGCCCCGGATTCGATCCAACATGGGCTCAGCGACCTCCATGAGGAGGGACATCGCCTGGCTGTGATCCCCCACCTCCCGGTGAGAGAGGCCGTGGAGAGCCGCAGGGGAGAATTCCATGCCGATGGGGACGGGAAAGACTGCGGAGGTCAACATCATGGAGGTCATGGCCGCCACGGGCTGGCCCTTTTCGTGAGTGACGATGGTATTCTCCACCGGGTACTCCAACTCAGCCTCGTGAAAGTCCACCTCCATGTCCACGTTCTCCTGCTTGATCATCTGAAGCATGGCATATGTTGTCCGCTCGGTGATCAAGCCGTCGGCCCGCCCCGGCCAGGCTCGATTCAAGTTTCTGATATCCATATAGGCCAGGTTCTGCCCACTGGGAGAATGAATGTAGACCTCGGGATCAGGCCAGGAGTCCAGCTGGTTGGAGCACCTGTCCCCCATGCGCCAGATTTTCCGTCCCCATGGAGTTTTCACGCCAAAGAACCGAGGATAGGCCTCTCCATTCCTCGTGACCTGGGAGCCGCTGGTGTTTGCGCGTGTCACGATGATGAGACGCCCTTTTTCAACGACGGCGTTCTCCACAAAGGCCAGAGCAGCCATGTTGCTGGCCGGCTCCTCAGGATGAGTTCCTCCGATGAGGAAGACCGTCCCGCCGGGGACGCCGCTGTCCAGAATGTACACGTTGCAGTCATTCACCGTTCCCTTGACCACCGGGCTGAAGTCGCTCAGTTTCTTTACCTCAGTGACACCGGGACCGGCCACAGTCGCTTCTTTGAAAGTCCTATGCTCTCGGAACATAGCCCCTGCCAGGGCGACCAAGCCCACCATGACTAAGAGGGTCACCCCTTTGATTGTTTTCAGATTCGCCATGTCGGCCACCTCACTTGAGCCTGAGGATCCGGAGGACAAAGGGCATCATGATGATACCGTAAAGAACAGCCTCCTGCGGGTCTTTGGTTTTGACGAAGTTTCTGACCACCGCGATCAGGAAGAAGGCACTGATCAGGTAGTACAGTACCATCACGGCATTGTTGAGGGTCACGAGATTCATGGTCCTTAACCTCCCAGGAAAGCCAGCTTCTTACTGTATATCAGGAACAGAGTACACAGCAAAGCGACAAACAAGGACGGTACGATGCATGCCTTGACAAACTCACCGAAGTACCGCCCCTTGTAGTTCATCTCCATAACGGTGGCCCGCCCCACAACGGCCGTAGGAGGCAGACAGTCTCCCAAAGGCCACATGACGGCCCACGCCGACAGGGAGATGATAGGGTCCAATCCCTTCATATTAAAAAGCATGATCAGAGGCACACCCAGCAGAGGCGCCACGGCGTACTGGACCAGCCCCTCCGAGAGTGGCAAGATAAGCCAAAGCGTAGCAAAGAGCACGGTCATTGGCAGGGTAACCACCGCCAGGGAGATGAGTCCTCGAGATCCACTGAGAGCCATGACCTGGATCAGGGACCCCACCACTACCATGATACCGACCAGGCCCAGCAGGTTCCGAACGGTATCAGAAGCCACGTCAAAAATGCGTAGTTTCACCGGACTCAGCACTATAGTGACCAGAGCGCAAATCATGAAGATCAGAGGCAAGCCCACCACCGGGAAAGAATAGGGATAGAAGCGTCCGGCCAGAACCAGAGCTATCAAAACGATGAAGGGAAGAGATGCCTTGAACCAGTTCCAACCTTCAGGGGCCTCGGGAAGTTGAGAGAGCGCCACATCGGTGTCCACAGGCTCACCTCGACCAGCCAGATAAAAGGTTGAGAACAGCGCTCCAGCCACCGAAAGGACAAGAAGCGGCTTGGCAAAACCCACGTAAGGCATATTGGCACCAGCAGCAGCCATCATGGCCCAGAGGTTGATCGGAGGAGCGGCGGCACTCATAGCCGCCAGCATAAAAATAAGAGCAACCCGACGAGTCTCGGACACCCCCATGGCGGCCAGGACCGACCCCACCAAGGCACCAACGGTAAGGACCGTCGTAGCCCCCGATCCGGTGATAGCCCCAGGAACGAGCATGACGACGGTCAAAAGGAGAAGACACACGAAACGATGCCCTGCAAAAGAACGGACAATCCTTCGGACGATGAAGGCCACACCGCCCGATTCTTTGAACAAGGCCATGAAGAAAGTCGCGCTCATGAAGATGAGACACACGTCGTAGTAGGTAAAGGCACCCTCCACTATGTGGCGAAGAAGCTCAGCCACGGAGAGAGAGGAACGAGGGTCAACTCCCTTGGGAAGGAGCATGTGAGCCACGCCTCCAAGGAGAGCGGCCAGAAACATGGAGAGCTCGGTGGAGACCTTCATGCGCTTGGCCAGTGCGAATACCAGAGCGATGACGACGAGGACTCCAATGGAGTGATGATACATGGTCATTCTCGACGACGTCCTTTCCGTATATTTACAAAACAAGGGCCCCTGGCATTCAGAGGCCCCACTAGAGGCACAGAGTTATTTTTGTTTCAGCCCCTGGCCAATCCCCAAAGCGTCCTTCACCTTGAGTACGGGTAGGTTATGTTCCTCGGCGTACTTAGTGAAAAGACCGTCGCTGTCGCTGTCCACTGTAACCAAAATCATGTCGCTCTTGGCCAAAACAGCGTCGATGGATGCCTGATCCGACTGGTCGGTCCGGCGGGCCATGCCCTCCACGTGTGCACCGATAACCAGCATTCCCTCGGCCTTGGCCGCCTCCATGAGCTCGGTACAACGAGCGATTTCCTTGTCAACATTCGTTCCCGCTGCTCCCATGCCCTTCATGCTGGTTCCACTGGTGACTATGAGGGTCTTGTACCCCTTCCCTTTGATATCAGCGGCAGCCAGAGCGTTGTTGTGGTCGGCTTTGAAGCCAGCTTGCATAGCCGACATTTTTACCATGACAGCACCGGGGCTCTGACCGCAGGTGGTGACGATCAGAGGTTCATCAATGACAGGCACGTCCGCAGCCCACGCAGCTCCACAGGCAACAACCAACACAATCACGAAAAGAGCCAAAAATTTGCGCATAGGTAATCGACCTCCTTATTATAAAAAGCATACACCCAAGAGCCCCAAAGACAATAAAATATGCTCGTTTGTCCCTTTTATCTCAATATTCGATCTCAAATGACCAACATATTCGGAACAAAACCCAAGAGACAAGAGACTAAGACAGCAAAGGGCCGACGATATCGGCCCCCTGGATTTGCTCACAGAATTACTTCTTGTCGAAGTCCTCTCCAAAGCCAACGGCCTTCAGCCACCATGTAGGATAGCCGACCTTCTCCTGCTTACCCTCGGAGCTCATGACGTAGCCATCCTGGTATTTACCCACCAAGTTCCAGGCCAAAGTCCACCAAGCTTTCTCGACTTTCTCCATAGCGTCATAGGAGTAGTCGGTCAGATAGCTCACGGCCTTCTCAGGACTCTCTTTATAGAGCTTCTCAGCCTTGGCCTCCACCTCAGCCTGTTTAGAGAAGAAACCCTTCTCCCATCTCGCCTGTTCCAGGTTAACATCCTTGAGAATGGCATCCCAGCGAAGAACCGCCCAGTTATTGACGAAGTTAAATGCCCACCAGGCCGAGTTGGGGTCGAACTCATGGCGTTTCCCCTGGCTCCAACCGGCGGGAACTTTGGTCACACCACAGTACAGAGGCACGTAGCACGTGGTGTCAGGCGCGTCCTCGCCGAACCACAGAAGACCGCCGATGGGATCAGGAAGCCAATCCCGGCACTGAGCCACAAAGCTGTACGAACAGCGGAACATTGAGATAGCCCTGGGCCAATCCTTGTCCTTCCGATTCTCGGGGCGAACGTCCTTCGGGGTAGGCCAGCGATTCGGGTTGCCAAAGGGACCGGCAGCCATACCCTTTGTCAGATCGTAGTCGGTGCCCTCCAGGTGATCCCGGAAGATAGCCATAACGTCCTGAACGCTCATCTTCTTGTCGGGCTTAACGGAGAAGGGATAATCGCCCTCCTGAGACGTAAGCTTGAAGTTCCTGGACGGAGCCATGAGACTGAAAGCCCGCCACTCCCTGATGGACTGATAGTGATCCGATCCATAGGGGTTGGGGTTGTATGCCTTGGAGAAGTTGAAGGGAGTCCCGGGAGTCCACCACTTCATCTCCTTGGCCAAATCGGTGACGTTTTTGGAATACATGAAGTTTTCTTTGTCGTCAAAGTCGATAACACCGATCCTGGACCGATTGGAACAGATGACGGCGTGGTCATCCGGAACCCGACGGGCTGCCCAGATAGCACCGGGCTTGCCGCTGTCCTTAGTCCAGAGCATACCGGGGCCACAGATGTCGAAGACCCAGAGCTCTTTGGGATCGGCGATGATCAGAGTCTCGCCGCCGTCGCCGTAGCCGTATTTCTCGGCGAGGGCCCCCATGACCTTGATGGCCTCACGGGCTGTCTTGGCCCTCTGAAGGCCGAAGATCTCGAGGGTCTCAATCCAGAAAGCACCATCCTTGGCATAGAGCTCATCCCGGCCACTCCAGGTATCCTCGCCGAAGATCAGCTGATGCTCGTTCATAAAGGGGTAGCCGATATGGAAGTAGGTATAAGTCTTCTTCACCTGGGGGATATCCAGCACCTTGACCAGAGGCTTGGTCGGCCGAGTACCATGGCAAACCTCCTGGTACACAGGAGCCATATCCCCTTCTTTAAAAGTCTGCCCTGGAATGATCTGAATCCTGTTGTCGTACCAGCCGTCGCAGGTATGGCTGGTGATGACCGATCCGTCCACCGTAGCCCCCTTGCCTACGCCGATAGGCGAACAAGCCAACGCAGCGGATGCCACAAAAATACCGGCCAAACCGAGAAGCACGCCCTTACAAATTTTCAAAACGATGACCTCCTTTGAAGATCACACTCTCCACCGTGCAAAAAACACGGCCCACAAATACACGCTCGCTGTCGTTCAAAAGACAAACGAGCTTCCACGTTCGTCATTATATGAGAAAAACAAATGCAGAGCAGAAAGGCTCGCTATTTTGTAGCTATCTGTAGCCTTCTGTTCAGTCCAGGGCTCGATATTTATTTATAGGACGCCCCACCTCTTGATACTCTCGCTCCATAACAGCGTTGTTGGATGCGACCAGGTATTCCAGATACCGCCGCGCTGTAATCCGGGAAACACCTATGAGATCGGCGGTTTCTACCGACGAGAGCGGACGAGCCGACTTGGCTAAAAGAAGTGACACCCTTTCCAGAACATGGGGATTCAGTCCCTTGGGAAGGCTATTTTGAATTTTTTTTCTATGCCTGGCCAGCAGGAGAGCGTCGATCTCTTGCTGATCAACCTGAGCAGGGCCCTCAGAGAGGCGATGTACCACCTGACGAAAAGCATCCAGCGCAGCTTTGATTCGCTCGAAACCGAAGGGTTTCACGATATAGTCGAAGGCACCAGCCTGGATGGTTCGGTTCACCGTAGCTTTGTCCCGAGACGCCGATATCATGATAACATCCATGTCTTCACCACTCCCCTTAATCCGTTCCAGGGTGGCAATGCCATCAAGTCCGGGGAGGAAAATGTCTAAAATTACGAGGCGAACCGGCCGTTCTTTGATGAAAGCCAGGGCCTTCAGTCCGCTATCCACTATGCCCACGACACGGAATCCCTCCACGGAGTTGATGTAGTTATGATGAATATCAGCCACCATGGGATCGTCCTCAACGATCAGCACATCGATGTAGTTCATACGTCAGTCCCTCCATTCGGAAGCGTCACAAGAAACTCGGTATACTCGCCAGGCTCGTACTCGACGGACAAGGCACCATTCATAGCCTCTACCAGTTTTTTCACATTGTACAAACCAAACCCCGACGGCCGCTCTTTGACCTTAGTGGAGAACCCTTTATAAAACATCCGCCGTTCGACATCGGGAGACAGGGAGCCAGCGTTGTCCGTTACACTGATCATAATTTGATTGGACTCGTCGAAGACGCCGAAATCAATTCGGGGCTCGGGAACCCCCGATGATAAAACGGCCTCCATGCCATTTTCCAACAGATTGCCTATGATAACGACCAAGGCCTGATCACCGACAGCATCGGTCTCTCCACAGTAGCTGTCTGGATCGATGCGAATCTGTATCCCTAATTCCCGACATCGTCCTACCTTTCCTATAACGATGCCCCCCACGGCAGGATTCTTGATGTTCTCCGACACGAACGACGCTGTCGATCTCTCGGGCATCGTCTCCTCGGTTATGAATTGGAGTGCCTTCTCATAACGCCCCATCTGGATGAGACCAGCGATGGCCTGGAGTTTATTCTGGAACTCGTGATTCTGCACCCGGAGGGACTCGACATACATCCGAACCCCCGTGATCTCCTGGGCCAGAAGATGGATTTCTGTCATGTCCCGAAAGGTGGCGATAGCTCCCGACACCTCACCCCGAAAGAGAATGGGAGCTTTATTGCCCATGACCAACGAGCCCCGAAGGGTCTGCTCTACATCAAAGACGGGTTCCCCCGATTCGAGAACCCCCGCCAAATCGGCATCAGGTATCACCCGATCAGCCTTTTCTCCGACCACCGAAGCGTCCACGGCCAAAAGATCCTGGGCCACCCGATTGATCATGGTGATCCGCCCCTCTTTATCGACGGCCACGATACCATCTCGAACGAAGTCCAGAAGCTTCTCTCTCTCACCAGTGATCCGGTCAACCTGCCTTTGAAGCAGGAGAGGCCAACTCATGCTCACACCGAGAATAGCCAGAAAGATCAAACTGACCTTCACCACAGTGTCTTCACCAACGATAGGACTCTGAACAGCACCAAACCAGCGAGAACTCAGACGGCGATATGTGCCGTTTTGCCGCAGGGTTTCAAGCCCTCGCCCCAACCTGACAGCTAACCCCACGTCTCCCCGAGGCACAACAACCCCCCAACCTAAGGAGAACAGTGGCGGAGATAAGGGCTCCAGTTCCTGAAGTCTCAAGCGACGTCGGGCATACAGACTCTGATAGCTTCCGAGCAGTGCTCCAGGAACTCCCCCCGAAGAGACCAGCTTCAGAGCTTCTACAACAGAGGAGGTAAAAACGAGGCTCGATGAGAGCCCCCCCATCCCCAGATATGACAGTCCGGCATCGCCTTCCTTGACAGCGAGAGGCTTACCTCTGAGATCCCGAAGAGAGTGAATGGATCCGCCCTTTGGGACAACACAGACGTAGGGTTCCTCCAGTACAGGAAGGGAGAAGCAGACCTTACCCATATCCTTGCCCGATATACCCTGAAGAGCGAGGCTCAATGGAACCGCCTCCACAAGATCTCCGGGGGCCACATTGTGTACCTGGAGGTACGAAAAGGGATCAAAGTCCCGTGGCAGGGGATGGGGCGTCCCCAACACCACATCTATCGGCCCTCGGCGAAAGGAGAGTTTTAAGTCTTCCTGATTACCAAACCGAAGGCTGATCCTCATCCCCTCCAACTCAGCCAAAGCCCGAATGAGCTCCACGAAGAAACCAGAGGGAGGCTGATCAGATTCATCCACTACGAAAGGCGGTGGTAATGGGATACACAAGACATGTATAGTACGCCCCTTACCATCAATGATTAAAGGCTGTCCCCCTCCCGTGGTCGCAAAACTCAACAGACAGACAGCAACCAAGACCATGAAGCATCGCCTCACCACGATTCGTTTGCCAGCACAGCCTTTGACAGGGGCAAAAAAATACATGAGGGAGCTCTCCTTAAAAAGATCTGACTTCATCTCTGAGGATATCATACCATCAAGCGAGCGAGGAGACGGAAGATGATCTTTATGGTCCTTCAGGAAGATCTGCGGTAGAATGGAAGGATAGTGGTCCTGATCCGATCACGGATGGGACACGGAAGGGAGAGAGGGTTCATGGACAGACCTGTCCTTCATATCGGACGATACCGACCCCGGCTCCCCCTGATTCAGGGAGGCATGGGGGTTCTCGTCTCGGGTCCCAGGCTGGCTGGTACTGTCGCTCAAACGGGAGCCGTGGGGACGATAGCGTCCGTGGGACTTGCTGCAGCACATCCTGAGTTCTCCGGCCGTAATTATTTTGACGTCAACGAGAGGGCCATCCAAGAATACTTGGCGGAGGCCAGGAAAATCGCTGGCCCCGACGGAGTTCTCGCTGTGAACTGTATGGTAGCTCTTACCGATTATGAACGTCAGGTCAAGGCGTCATGTCGAGGTGGCGCTCAGATTATCATCTCTGGGGCAGGACTCCCTTTGAAGCTTCCTGAGTACACCAAGGACTATCCCGACGTTGCCCTGGTCCCCATAGTGAGCTCGACCAAGGCAGCCCAGCTCATTCTGCGACGTTGGCTCAAGACCTACGGCAGGAGCCCCGACGGGTTTGTGGTGGAGACCCCTCGTTACGCAGGAGGCCACCTGGGCGCTCGAGACGAGGCCATGATCACCGATCCAGCTCTATCACTAGAGACAGTAGTTCCCGAGCTCTCCACGTTTCTCAAAAACGAGGGGCTGGACATTCCCGTCATCGCAGCCGGCGGCATATGGGATAGGGACGACATGCTTCGGGCTTTTGCCATGGGAGCCAGCGCCGTCCAGATGGGAAGCCGCTTCGTCCCCACCGTGGAGGGCGATGCTGATATGAGGTTCAAGCAAGCGTACCTCGACGCCACAGCGGACGACATCGTGCTGATCCACAGTCCCGCAGGGCTGCCGGGGCGTGCTCTTCGCTCCCCAATGGTGGAACGCTATCTCCAAGGCACAATAGAAAGTAAACCCTGCCTCGCCAATTGCCTGACCCATTGTCGTTACAAAAAGGACCGGGAGACGTTCTGCATCGCACAAGCGCTGGTGGATGCCTATCGAGGTGACTGGGACCACGGCCTGTTCTTCTGCGGAACAAACGCCGTCAAAGCCTCCAAGATCGAACCTGTAGCCGATGTGATCCGATCCCTGTTCCCTGAATATGCGTAACGCATAGGAGGGAAGAAAAGACGGCCGTGTCATCACGTTTTGAGCTCCTGGGAATCTTCCCTGTAGGACGGACGTTGATTACTCTGTCCATACCGGCCATCATAGGCATGCTGGTTATGGCATCCTACAACGTGGCCGACGCCGTTTTCGTCGGTCGAGGCGTAGGATCTCACGGACTGGGTGCCTTGGGGACAGCAGCCCCCATACTGTTCATCGTTCAGGGCATCGCTTTGCTCATTGGGATCGGAAGTGCCTCCGGCATCTCCCGATCCCTGGGTGCCGGAGACCTGAAAACCGCTGAAGCGACCCTGGGTACGTGCATCAGTGTCGCTTTGGCCAGTGGCCTGGCCGTGTTGTTTCTCGGACGGTTCACCCTGCCAATCCTCATGGCCTTTATAGGCACACCGACAGAACTTCGACCTCTCATCGACGAGTATTTGAGCATCATCTTTCTGGGATCCCCCTTTCTGGTGGCCGGCATCGCTATGAACTGCGTTATACGAGCCGAAGGCAGGGCTGCTGTTGCTATGTTAACCCTGATCATTTCTGCCGGAGTCAACATAGCGTTAGACCCTCTGTTCATCTTCGTTCTGCATATGGGGATCACCGGAGCAGCGATCGCCACAATTATCGCCCAGGCAGTAACTTTTTTTTGGGCTCTGGCCCACTATCTGACTCCGGGAAGAAGTTCGGTAACTCTTCATCGTCGGAACCTTCGTCCTACGGCGCCAATTCTGAAAGACATTGTCACAGTTGGCGGAAGTGAGTTCGCACGGATATTTGCCCAGGCCGTCACAATTACGGTGGTGCTCAATCGGCTCAGCCATTACGGCAACAGCACAGTTTTGGCAGGATATGCAATCTTTTTCAAAGTTATGGCCCTCAGCATCATGCCCATCTTCGGCATTGGGCAGGGACTTCAACCTTTGGTCGGATATGCCCACGGAGCGGGCAATCCCAATCGAGTTTGTCGTGCTGTCCTGTTGGCCATCATCGGTGCTACCACCTTCTCCACCGGCACAGAGGTCGTCCTCATGGCCTGGCCCAGATCGATCTTTGCCCTCTTTACCACCGATGCCCATCTGTTGGACGTAGCTGTAGACCTTGCCCGAAAATCCCTTCTCTGCTACGCAACCGTAGGATTTCAAGTGATAGGGACCGTGACGTTTCAGGCTATGGGCCTGAGCAAACCAGCCATGATTCTGTCACTGAGCCGGCAAATGCTCTTTCGCATTCCCCTGCTCTTCCTCCTCCCGGCCTTCTTTGGTCTTTCCGGGGTATTCTTCTCCTTTCCCCTGGCAGACGCAGCAGCAGCGCTCCTTACCTTTCAACTTTTAAAAGTCCACAAGCGACACAGGATTATCCAAATGGAGGGATTACTATGAGTAAATACCCGGTCGCAGACTTGTTGACCAAGCGGCACAGCGTCCGAAAGTATCGCCAAGAACCCGTTTCCGATGAACTCATTGAGAGCTGTCTGGAGGCAGCCAGAAAAGCTCCCAGTGCCTGTAACGCTCAGCCCTGGTTTTTCCACGTCTGCAGAAGTCCTGAAATACGAGACAGGGTCGGTCATGCCATGAACTCGGGGATATACGGCAAAGGTGTTAATGGCTTCATCACCAAGGCACCGGTGATTATCGTGGCTGAGATCCGTCGCCGTACAAAAATAACGACATGGGTGGGTGGCTTGATACGAAACGTTTCCTATGAACCCATGGACGTCGCTATAGCCGCAGACCATCTCACCCTCCAGGCGGCTGCACTGGGATTAGGGACCTGCTGGATCGGCTGGTTCAACGAGAGTGCCGTCAGAAAGGTCTTGAAACTGCCGTCATCAATCCAACTGGTGGCCCTTACCCTGGGATGGCCTGAGGCTCCTCAGACACCGTCTCGCCGAAAGAAGATCAAGGATATCCGACAGTTTCTCTAGCCTCCGTTGGCCACTACATCAGGAGGCCCCGATCTCAGCCCTTCCCCCTGGAGACATCGGAGAGCTCCCCAGAGGTTCGAAGAGCCCACCGGGCCGCAAGAGGTCCCAGGCACTCGTGAATCAACGTACTCCCTATAACAACGTTTATGAGGGTATCGGCCACAGATGCAAGCTCGGGAAACTTCCGTAAGGTCAAAGCCAAGCCAATGACGATCCCTCCGAGGGGGATCAATCCGCCGATGACCGAAAGACACCTTCGGAGCGGCATGCCAGCCCACTCACCCCCCATGAGGACCCCCAACCCCTTGCCGACTAATCGAAACAAAACCACGAAGGGCAAAAACAAAAGGGAGTGAAGCAGGGAGGCCATATTTAGGGACATGCCACTGACGCAGAAGAAGACTAAAAAGACGGGCTCCTCCATGGTGGACGATAAAAAATCAAATATCTGATTAGCCCGAGGGTTTTTGTTGACGACCCAGGCCCCTACGATCATGGTCGATAACAACTCGTCCGCACCCAGCAAGGATGCTGTTCCGAAGCAAGCTGCCAGAGAACCGAAGAGGACTACAACGAGACCGCCTTTGCCCTCGGCATCCATGGCTGGGTGGGACATTCGATCCAATAGCCACCCGAAACAGCACCCCAGAACAAGGGAGAGTCCGATGGTCCGAATGGGGGTGAACACAACGGACAGAAGCGACATCCCCCCATGCCCTAAAAAAGCCCGGGCACAACAGAGGGCAACCCCAAAGTTGACGATGCCGAACCCATCGTCCAGGGCGGAGACCCCTAATATCGTTGAGGTGACGGGCCCTTTTGCACCATACTGATGAGTCACAGCGATGGTGGCCGCCGGATCGGTGGGCGATATCAGCCCCCCCATAAGCAGAGCAAAGGCCAGGATCGACGGCGTCCCTACGATACCGAATCGAGGGCCTACAACGACGGCGACCAGAGACATTCCCATAATAACAGCCAGAAAAGCCATCTCAGCCTCCATAACGGTTATGGCCAAGATGGTCTTGCCCAGGGATCGAATTGCCCTCCAGGAAAGGGCCCCACCGATCTCGAACGTGATGAGACACAACAACATGTCTACCAAAACCCCCGAGTGGTCCAGGGCATCCTTGGGAACCAAGCTCAGGAAGGTCGGATTAAGTAAGACGCCGGCCAACAGATAGCCGGTGATCCTGGGAAGATCAAAACAGGCAGCCAGATAGCCCAAAAAATACCCCGTAAAGACCAATGTTCCTAAACCCAACATGGGATCGTTCATAAAAGACAAAGCCATGCTCGTATTCACTCCTTTCGATCTCCTTATGTACATCGATTCAGTGTATCACTATTACTCTCCGTCCTCGCTTTGGAGATGTGCCCCTTCAAAAGCCCCCTTCTTCATCTGTTATAATGTTATTTGTGAAAGGTTTTGTTCTTTTCTTTATTGACGGATTCTTCGAAGCTCGCACACCATAGAAAAGGAGTGAGAGACCATGGAAAATATCATCGACATGATCAGAAAACACATAGCCGACATTTTCCGGAAAAAGGGCTTACGTCCCTATACTCTCCCTGACGGGAAGATCCTCGTTATCGACGATAACTTCGTCACCCAGTTCAAACTGGATATATCATTTAACAACAACGATTTCGGCTGTATCGTTCTGGAACGACGGGGAGAGACCCTGGCAACGACGAAAAGCTTCAACATCGCCTGGAGCTCCGGCGAGGAAATTCATAATTTTCTGAACTATCTCCGTTCCCTACGCTGAGAGTGCTGGCATGGCAGCTTTTCTCAGGTTTATAGCATGCCTGGTCGTCCTACTTGTAGGGGTTTTGCCTCTCTGCGGAGAGGCTGACATCCGCCAGGCGGTGAAAGCATACAACGAAGGGAAATTCAAAGAGGCCGCATCCCTCCTCCTTCCCGAGGCAAAAAAAGGTAAATCCCTGGCTCAATGCACTCTGGGGTACCTTTATGATCAAGGAGAAGGGGTTTCTCAGGACAAGAAACTAGCTCTGTATTGGTACAACGAAGCTGCAAAACAAGGCTATGCCGATGCCCAATATAACATCGGGCTCATGTATCGGGACGGCGAAGGCATCTCAGGCGATCTGGGGAAGGCTCGATTATGGCTTGTGAAAGCAGCCGAACAAGGGCATGAAAGGGCCCAGATAACCTTGGGCCTGATGGCTCTTAACGCCCCGGAAAAAGCGTGCATCTCGCCCAATGAAGCCGCTCGGTGGTTTGAGTTAGCAGCCGAGAGAGGAAATCCCTCGGGGGCGTATAATCTGGGTCTTCTCCTCATCCGGGGGAACGTACTCTCTCCCGATATCTCACGGGGACGAACGTTGCTTCTGCAGGCGGCAAAAAAGGGGCACATATACGCCCAACACGCTCTGGGCTCTTTCCTTTTGAGAACCTCCTCTGACTCCAAGGAACACGACGACGGCGAGCGATGGCTCAGTATCGCCGCAGAGGAAGGATATGACAAGGCTCAGTTGGACTATGGTCGGTATCTTCTCCGTCATGACCGAGAAGAGGAAGGCCAAGACTGGCTGAACAAAGCCGCTAAACAAAATAATCCCGAGGCTCAATTTATCCTGGGACAGCTTTGCCGTCAAAAGGATGGAGCCTTTGGTAAGGCTGCATCCTGGTTTGGTTTGGCTGCTCGCCAGGGATACGCACCGGCCCAGTACGCACTGGGAACCCTCTACGAGAACGGGCGTGGCCTGCCTGAAGATAACACAATGGCAGCCTTATGGTATCTCCGAGCTGCCAAACAGAATGTAGCAGAGGCCCAGTACAATCTCTCTCTCATGTATCAAAAAGGGCTGGGCGTTCCTCAAAACAGCAAGGAATCTCTTCGATGGCTTAAAGCCGCCTCAGGAAACGGCCTTCCCGAAGCCCAATATGTCCTGGCTCTCGCCTATCGTGACGGCGACGAGCTCTCTCAGGACCTCTCCAAAGCCGCGCAACTCATGAAACAGGCCGCTGCCAGTATCCCCAAAGCACAAAGTGCTCTGGGGTTCATGTACCTCCAGGGCGAGGGAGTCAGCCAAGATCCTCAAGCAGCAGTGCGTTGGTATCGAAAGGCCGCTGAAAGCGGCTATCCCCCAGCCCAGTACCGCTTAGGGCTCCTCTGTGCCAGAGGCCAGGGTGGGCGGCCTCTGGATATGGCCGAAGCCGCCCGATGGTTTCGCATGGCAGCTCGATCAGGGCATCCTGGAGCTCAATACAACCTGGGAATCCAATATACCCAGGGCGACGGTGTTGTCCGCATTCCCTCCGCAGCTTTCCGATGGTTCTCCAAGGCAGCGGCACAGAGAGACCCCCACGCCCTGTACCAGATGGGACTCCTCTATGAGAAAGGTCTCGGAGTTCCAGAGGACAGGGAAAAGGCGATGGATCTTTTCAGACAGGCCTTCGATCTCGGCAACGTGAACGGAGCCTACGCTTTAGGATGCCTTTTTGCCGGAGACAACGGCGGTGCCCGTCAGGAGATGTCCGCTCTTCACTGGCTTCATTGCGCAGCTCAAAGGGGTGACCGCCGGGCTCAGCTCCGACTCGGTCTGGCTTATAAAAACCGCCGGCTCGTAGCTCAAGACAAGGCTCTGGCAATCCGATGGATTCGGAGAGCCGCTGAGGAGGGATCGGCAGCAGCCCAATACACTTTGGGAGGACTCTACCTGGAAGGTAAGATCATCTCTCAGAACAAAAAAATCGGCCAACTCTGGCTCGCCAAAGCCGCCAAACAGGGGTATTTGCCAGCTCAGTATAACCTGGCTTTGTGCCTCGCCAAAAGCAGGTTCAAACGGCAACAGGCCATAAGATGGATGGAGAAGGCCGCCATGGCCGGATATGCACCAGCCCAATGCGAGCTTGGACTCTTTTACGCCTCGGGAACAGGGGTCACCCAATCAGACACCTCAGCCCTTAGGTGGTTTTCCCTGGCAGCTGAACAAGACTACGTACCAGCTCAGTACAACCTGGGGGTCTTTTACCTCTACAGTGGGCTCTCAACAGAACCCAATCGGAAGTTAGCCTTTCGGTGGCTTCTCAAGGCCGCCCAACAGGGATATGCCGACGCCCAGTTTTACCTGGGTTACCTATACGAGCGGGGCGATGGCACTGAGCAGGACCTCACGGAGGCCAAGTGCTGGCTTACCAAAGCAGCTCGCAAGGGCAGCAGAGAAGCCCTGTCCATACTGGCAAAGATGGAAGAAAAAGAGCAAAAACAAAAAAAAGCCGGGGCAGGGCTTCCTGGCATGACGGAGCTCCTATCACAGGATAACTCCCAGAAACCGTGAATGTTGCAGGACGACGTAGCCACCAGGGGGCCAAACGACGTAAGGGCCATCCGATAGGTTATCCCTACGGCATATCTGTCCCCCCACCCCAAGGCAGGACCGATATCGTTACCCGACAACTCCGCCCCCGGCGGTCCACTACGGCAATCCGGTGTCGTCCCTGAACCGCGGTCCAGAACAGGGACTCCCCAGCCGACACCGTCCGGAAAAAAACGCCGTCGACGAACCAGGACACGTCCCCCTGAGCCCCCTCGCAGGCCAGAGCCACCCGGGGCGGTTCTCCCCAGGGGGGAAGAATGTAGGAGGCTCCCGACAGGGGAGAACGTATCTGTAGCTCGGCCTCAGCTACCCGCCTGCTCTCCGAGCTACCAAACTGAGCAGGCCAGACCGTAACCACCCGGCCTTCCTCCCATCGATGCACAGAACAGGGTTCAGATGATGATACTGTAGGGATATGCCACGCTTCTTCCCGGTGAGGGCAAGCTGACGTGGGCGGCAAGCCCGACAGGGAGCACACAGTCCGCCGGGCCACTCCGTCAGGAGGTTCGGGCATTCTCCCCCCGAGGACCGTCATGATCTGGGTCGCGACGGGAACGGCCAGAGAGAGCCCCACCAGTTCGGGATGGGGCGTCCCCAGAGGGTCACCAAACCAGACAACGACGGTCCAGCGACGATTCCACGCTACAGCCCAGGCATCTCGGAGCCCATAGGAGGTGCCGGTCTTAAGGGCCATCTCGGCATTTCCAGACAACAAAGCCCGAAGTTTGGGCACTAATCGTCCCCGGTTTTTCAGTATATCCCCGACGAGGAAGGAGCCCTCCTGAGAGATAGGTGATGGCCGCCAGTCGTGCCGGTCGTCCTCGAAGAAAGAAAGAGGACGATCCCGCCAGGAAGCCAAGGTCATGGTGGCTTTCAAAAGCTCCAGAAGCGTCACCTCGCATCCACCGAGGATCAGGGAGTCGCCGTACCACTCCGCATCGTGGACAAAATAGCCGAACCCCAGGCTCCGAAGACGATGAAGAAACCGGTTAGCCCCTACCATTCGAAGGACTCGGACAGCCGGGACGTTCAGGGAGTCGGCCAAAGCTCGAGCGGCGGAGACAGCCCCTCGATATCGGAGATCGAAGTTTCTGGGGGCTCGTCCCGACATGGACAGGGGCGTGTCGGCCATGAGAGAGGAGGGAGACAGAGTTCCATCGTCGAAGGCCATGGCATAGACGAAAGGCTTCAGGGCCGAGCCTGGCGATCTCAAGGCGTTACAACAATCTACCCATCCCCAGGGCAGTCTTTCGCCAAAGCGTCCGTTGCCCACGTACCCTCGGACAGCCCCTGTCTCGTTGTCGACCACCACCGCCGCCGCAGTAATTTCTTGAGGCAACCGAAAAAGCCCCTCGGCCACGGTACGCCGGAGGAGCCTCTGGACCTCGGCATCCAAAGTCGAGCGTCCCCCTTGAGGACGACGTTTCAAAGCCTGAGAGACAAAGAGATATTCCTGCCCCGGACGAGAGATCGCCTGAGGAAGGGGTTCAGCTCTCGCCAAATCAGCCTCGGCGGCCGTAACGACTGATCGGTGGGCGAGCTTCTTTAGAATCATATCCCGACGGGCCTTGAGTCGATGAGGGTGAAGGTCGGGACGGTAGCGGGTGGGGCCCTTGAGCATCGCCACCAAGGTAGCCGCCTCGGCCAGGGAGAGATCGCTTGCCTCCTTTCCCCACCATCCCAGAGAAGCCGCACCGACTCCCACCAGAGTTCCTCCAAAAGGGGCCTTATTCAGGTAGAGCTCCAGAATACGCCGTTTGGACAAGGATCGTTCCAGAGCCATGGCCTGGAGAAACTCCACTGCCTTGGTAGCAACGGTTCTGACCCGGGGACGGGTGAGTCGGACAAGCTGACTGGTGATGGTGGACCCTCCCGAGATCACCCGACCGCTGGTCAGGTTCTGCCAGGCAGCCCGAACGATGCCCAGCCAGTCAACCCCGGCGTGACGCCAAAATCGCCGATCCTCCACCTCGACAGCGACAAGGGGCAGCCATCGCCCCATGGCATCCAGTGAGATGGGGCGACAAGCCCGATCATCGGAAGTCAGTCCCAACCAGAGGGGGCGGCCCTCTCGATCCGTCACAAGGGGAGAGCCCTCCAGAGAAGAGACTTCCCGGATCGGCACTGGATCCACAAGAAACGCCGCCCCCCAAAGGGTCAGGGCCGTCCCACAGGACAGCCCCAATACAAGCCAAAAGACGATACGCGCTTTTCGACGAGTCATGCTCCAAGCCTAACGAACGGTCACCGTTCCACCACCGCTCAGACTTCGAACCGACGGTGCAAACATCGCCTGAGCCGAGACCGGCGGCAGGGTGAACGTCCCTCGGGTCGTCGCACGACACCCATACTTCAGGATGAGACGTCCATTTACTTTGGTCGGGAAGAAAAGCACACGGTCAAACCGAACCTCCCGCCGGGGCGCTATCTCAGCCTCTCCAAGGGGTACAGGAGGATTCCACACCTGGAAACAACCAGGGAGCACGTCCACCACAACCAAGTCCTGCACAGTTCCCGTGGGAATAACCTCAAGACAGACCTGGATCTCCTGACCGAACGTCAAGGGCTTCGAGAGATCCAAGGGAGCGCCTTTTGCATCCCGAAAGACTCGACGGATGGAGACTCCCTGATCGTAGGGAGGCACTGATTTCGTCGGCACGCCGGAATACGTCCAGTTGCAGAAGACCGTCCCGGGGCCTCGATTCGTAACGGTCCAGGGCACGGGGTGATCGGACGAGAGTGCCAGCTCATCGCCCGTGGAGAGTTTGTGTTCCGTCGTTCCGTTCGAAACCACGGCGGAGAAGGGTTTGACATCCACACGTTCGAAAAACCGCCCCATTGTCAAGACCGCCCATCCTGCGCTTTGGGTGGACAGGCGATCGGCAGCCAACTCAGCCACGACCGCCCGAGCCGCCGTGGTCTCCTCGGCGGAATCGGGCGCCACCGCAGAGGTTGCTAAAAGGGCCAGAGCCTTGTCTCTCAGAGCTGAGCCATAGGTCTCGACAGCAACCGTACCCGAAGAAGTTCCTCCTAAAAGACGACGTCCTTCCTCCTTTTTGTCGGCGGCCCCGTAGGCTGCCGCCAGAAAGAGCCGACCAACCTGAGTCATGCCACCGATCCGTTCGTTCAGCCACGCCATCCAGCCCATGGGAGGCTGACCCCACAGAGTCAGGATATAGCAGGCATAGGCCTTTCGTGAGAGATCGTATGAATCGTCGGCCATCTCGGACAACACGGACCGAAGGTACGAGCCCGTCCGATTGACCATGGCATCGGGTACCAGCCCTTTCTGGAGAGACGCCAGAAAATGAGCAGCATACAGGCTGGCCCAGGGAGCCTGAGTGCCACCGGGCCACATGGCGAAACTGCCATCGTAGAGCTGAAGGATCTGAAGTTTTGCAACCACAGCCCGAAGGGCGTCGGTCAACCCCCTGTTTCCGGCGAGACGAGAGTTCAGCTTTCGAGCCATGTTGGGTAAAGCCACCAACGGCCATGCCTTGGAGACTGTCTGCTCAAGACAGGTGTAAGGATAGTCGTTCAGGAAGGCCACCACAGGTAACAGGTCAGAGCGAGGCGACCCCGACACGAAGCAAGACGCACGAAGGGTTCCGGGGAACCAGTCGTCCTGAGAGGGTACCGAGAAGGTGCCTGGCTTCACCGCCGAGCCCCCGGTCACGGTTACCCGGGGCATGGGCGGCCGGACCACCGTCTCCCGAGAGAGCTGAAAATCGAGACCCGCACCACTCACAGCCAGATCGACACCGCCAGGACCGCAATTCCTGGCGGCGACCACGGGCAAATCCAGGGTTACGTTGCCCCTGGCCGGAACCGTTACGTCCCAGGAGAGACCTTCAGGCAGGGACAGGGTCCCCCACGACGAGGGGACAAGTTTCAGATTGAGGTCCGAGTCGGCTGTGGATATCACCTGTACTGGTACGGTGAACCGGTCTCCCGGAGCCAGAGCCTGTGGCACGGTGGGATCCACGGTAACCGGCCTGGCGATGGAGATGTCGGCCCAGGCCGATCCCACCGACGAACCGGAGAAGACAGCCATGGCCTTGACACCACCCGAGAACTCGGGCAGATCAAAGGAGACCTCCGCCACACCATCTTGGACAGACAGATCGGGACGAACCATGGCCAGGACCTTGAAGCCCCGGGCCTCCAGAGGCGACAGATTCATAGCTCCATAAGCCATCTGAGCCTCACCGCCGGCTGGATGGAGCACCGGCGTCTCTCGAGACTCCAGCGGCATGAGTTCGTCGTAGATATCCGACGCCTGAGTCGCCAATCGCCTTTGGGCAGAAAACAGCTTCCAGGGATCGGGGACCTGATGATCCGTCAATCCCAGGATACCCCGATCCACCAAAGCCACCCAGAGGTCACCGTCCGCAGGGCGACCGTCCGTATCAGTGACGGAGACTTTGAGAGGCAGGAGCTGACCAGGCTCCACCTGATCGGGAACCTGTACTGCCACCTTAGCGGGTGCTCCTTCATTCACGATCAAAGACACCGCTCCCAAAGCCCTGTGAGGCGCCCAGTCTCCCTCTCGGGTCACGGGACGAATCACCTGGAAAGTGCACCAACCGTTGGGCCAGACTCGTTTATCGACAACGAAGTCCAACGTTCCCTCAGGCTTGGTAATGGAGACCACCTTGGAGACCAGGATTTCCTCCGCCTCGAAGGTAAAGAGCCCCATTCCAGGAAAAGGTGCACGATAGGACAGCACAGCCCTTTCTCCAGGAGCATATCGGTCCTTATCCAAGGAGAGCTCGACCCTATCGGGAAGTACAGCACCAGATCGAGACGCACCCCAGGACTTCCAGGCGGAGAAGCGAACCGACGATGTTACATGTGCCACTCCACCGTCCAGAGTCAGGAGGTAGTTTCCCTCGTCCTCGGGGATCACGGAACAGGTGCCGAGACCATCCTTGAGAGGGGTATCCCCGGAGGCAACAGCCGTCTGCTCCTCCTGCCAGACCATCCTGGTCCGACCGGATTCGCGAACCAGGACAGGACGAACCACCAGGGAATACAGGGTCCAGTCCACGGAGCCCTCGGCAACTTCGTCAGCCGAGGTCACTCCGGCCACCTGAAAACTCACAGGTTGACCTGGGGTGATCTCACCATCAGGAGAGCGAACGCCAAGGTGAAACGGCGCCAAATGACACGGCAGGGACAGAGTCTTCCCCACCCATCGCCCTCCGGGCTCCATGACCCGAAGGGAGAGATTGATATCCACCATAGACGGAGCATCCATGTTGTCCGGCACGGTCCAGTTCAGCGACCACCGACCGGAGTCGTCCAGGGTTCCTGAGTCCAGATCAAGCTCTTGCTTTTGGAAAGATACCCGGTCATCACCAAAACGGAAACCAGGGAATCGTCTGGATTCGTATCTTCTGGGTGACGTAACACCCCGAAGCTCCCAATTCAGACCGGGAGAGGGGGCTCCGAACAGATAGGCGGCATCGAAGGAGAGCCCCACAGCCTGAGAAGCCATAACCTGAGAACCGTCAGCCTTCAGGGAGAGCTCGATGGTGGGCGGAGTGAAGTCCTCCACCAGGAAGGAAGCCCTGCCTAGAGGCACCTCCTCCTTACCGGGAACCAGCAGATCGAAGCAATACTGCCCCATCGGCGTGGCCGGCGGAAGATCAAAGGCACAGGTGGTCAAGCCATTTCTGGACAGCTCGGAACGCCCCTGAGAGATATGGACACCCAGGGAGTTGTACACTCGCCACACCAAAGGGAAGGTCCCGGGTAAAGCCAGACGGGGACCTCGTACCAGGGACGTTACGTCCACGGTTTCTCCAGGGCGGAAGATACCCCGGGGCAGGATGCAATCTGCCTCGTAGGTGGTCACCCAGGGAGCACCAGAGATGTCCAGACGATCATCGGCAAACCCGTTGCCGGAGAGCGCCACGAAGGACATATCCTCGTCCCGCTCAACCACCACCACAGCGGGACGAAGCTGGGGATCCCACTCCTGGTCACGCTTGACACTCCACAGGCCGTTACGATCGGTGGTCCCATGGGCAAGACGCTGGTTACTTGAGGAGAAAACCGAAACAGCGGCCTTGCCAACAGGACGCCCGTCCGAGAGGCCGTTGACCCACACCAGAATCCCCTTCTCACCGAGTCGGACCGAGACACCCAGATCAGTGACTGTCACCATCTGTCGGGCTCCTCCCCACCACTGATCACTGTCCTTGGCCTCCAAAAGGAAAACCCCCCGGCTCTCGCCCAGAAGATCTGACAGGTCCAGGGCACTACACACTTTGTGGTTCAACCGATTGTTTACCGGCAGAGACCAAGTACCCATAAACTTGGTCAACGTCAGAGGCGCCCCACTCTCAGTCCCCAGAGCGCCCATAACAAGGGGGATATTGTTGGGATAGAGCTTCCACGCCGAGACCTGGACCTGATCCAGATTCACCGTATCCAGAGGGACCCTGGGAGAGTCCAGTGGCGACAGGAAGGTTCCCGTAGCAGGGAAGGAAGCCGAGCGATCCATATCGGGAAGCACAAAGGTCCTGGTCTCATCCTCAACAAGACCATTGACACCGCCAAGCCCCTTCCTGATGGTCACCGCCACCCTATCTCTGGGGGAGAAAGCTCCTACTAAGGCAAAACCATTGTAGGTACACTCAATCCGAAAATTTCTCTCAGGACTCACCGACACGAAGCCCATCACATCGTCAGGGGCCACTGGACGTGAGGTGTACAGGAACAGCCGAGCCCGGTCAGGTCCCAGAGACTCCACAGACGTGCCCGTGATCGTAACAGGAGAGGCAACCTGTGTACCCTTGGCGACGGGGAAGCTCTCGGTCCTGGCCTCAACCAACCCCAGAGGCCCCACATCTGAAGTCAGCCCTTTGGCAACGGTCACCGACAGGGATTTTCCCCGAAGCGGAGCCGAGACTACCCGAACCGTCTTGGCTGGAACCTGCCCCTGAGGCCGCAGCTGAACCAGCGAACCACCGCTTTTGGCCGAGAGAAAGCCCAACAGCCTTTGAGGCGGGACAGGCAAAGAGAAATGAAACTCCAGGGTCAACTCTCGCCTGGGGGAGAGCTCAACTGGTCGTATCATCTTCACTGTCAAAGGCGCCGTTCGGAAGGAAAAAAGCTGAGGTCCGGCCAGCAGATGACCACTCTGATCCCGCAAAGGCGCAAACGTCACCTGATACTCGGTGGCCGGTGCCACCGGTTTAGCGGTCGTATAGACCAGGCGATCAGGGCTATCCCATACAGCGTAGCCCTCCAACCTCGGCCGTATGACCAGGGGGACCTGGTCGGCTGGAAGGATCTTACCCAAAAGAGAGGTAGGTACCACCGGGGAGGAGAACGTCACCTGGAGGACAGGCTTGCCGCTCACCTTGCCCTGGGGAGTGAAGTTCGTGACCGTAAAGTCGGCAGCCTGAAGAACACCGCTCCAGGTCCAAAAGGCCATGGTCAAAATCGCCGTAAGCAAGCATTTTTTTTTCACGTATACGCACCTCCATCAATATAAATCAGGATATGACAGGATATGAGACATTTGAACCTGGACATCGTCAGCGTACTTCTCTATCGAGAGTTTTATTGTACTACATCACACTTCAAAATCGGGCAATTGATATCATCGGCTGTCAAAAAACACAGATTATAACTTTTTATGAAGGGCATATCTAAAACCCCACATCCAAGTCTCCCAATCTCAGGTCATTCCGTCAGAGCCCTGTCTCGCCCCAGTCGATACTTCACGACGGCAGGTCAAAAATACGAACCTCGAATGGGCTCCGTCGAAACGACCTGAGGCGAGTTTCTGAGTTTTTAGAGGTTCCCTGAAGTCAAAGCCTACGTCAGGACTCCACAAAAATTAATATTTATTTTATTATGCAGTAAAAAATATAAACCATTGCACCATTTCATGTCTGAATCTGGTTCTGTTTTGATACCTGGAGGCTCGTTTTGCACACGCTTTCTTCATGGTTTTGTCGGGATATGGGGGCGTCGCCAGGTCATCAAAAAGGCTTCCCCCCCAGGGCAACCATGAACCACACCGGGGTCATGAGGACATATACTGATAAAAAAGATCGACCGCGACGGTCGATCTTCAACGTTGAGAGAATACAAACCCGTCACCGAATCGATCTGATGACAACAATTCCTCCGTAGGCTACGGCCGCCGTCAATATGATGGCGGCTCCCGCCGTGATGTTGAATTGGACCGATATCCACAGACCAACGAGACAGAATAAAGCTGCAACTATCGTAGATCGAACCATCATGGACGTCAGAGATCTGGCGTTCCCCTCGGTGATGGCCGAGGGCACGGTGAACAGAGCGATAACCAGGATAAGACCGATAACCCGGATGACCGCAACCACAGCCAGTGAGGTGAGGAGGGTCAGCACACCATCAATGATGGCAACAGGAACACCTCGGGTAGAGGCATACGTCTCGTCGAAAAGAAAAGCCTCGACGGGATCGTGCCAGAGGGCTATGAGAACCAGAGATGCGACAGCTAAGGCCCCCATGATACTAAGATCTCCAGCTGAGACCGTGAGGATACTGCCAAAAAGATAGCTGGTCAGCTCGGTGCCATACCCCGGGGTCAGGTCGGTAAAGACGATTCCCGTGGCCATGCCCACGGCCCAGAGAATACCCATGACGGTGTCAGCCCTGTGAGGAGTCTTTCGTCTCAACCAGGTGGCGACTCCCGCAAGGACCAGTGCAGCTCCGTAGACACCAGCTCTGGGAGGCCAGCCCATGAACCACGCCAACCCCAAGCCACCGTAAGCTCCGTGAGCCACGCCTCCGGTGGTCATAACCGACCGTCGTATCACCGTGATCGGTCCTAATATGCCGCAAATAACGCTGGCCAGGAGAGCCGCCGCCAGAGCGTTCTGCATAAAACTATACCGAAGCAGCTCAGTCATGGCTGTGTTCTCCCAAAACCCGGTGAGGCAGGCCGTGACCGATAAGCTCCACCGGACACGAGCAGCTGAGCCTCGTGAACAGATCCTCGGTGAGCTCGCCACCCCGGTGGTAGTACACGTCTCGATCGACGCAGGCCACAGCTGTAGCCCAGGCCGGAATGATGGAGTAATCGTGGCTGACGATGATCACTGTTCGGTTCTCCCCAGCCTTTTTGAGACAGTCGAAGACTGCCTGTCGGGAGGCAGGATCTACGCTGGCCAGGGGCTCGTCGAGAAGGAGGAGCGCCGGATCCGAGGCCAGGGCCCGGGCGATGAGTACCCGTTGGCGCTGTCCCTGAGAGAGAACCCTCATCGATCGATTTCGAAGGTCGCTCAGATCCATAGCCTCCATGGCCTCGTCAACAGGGCAACGAGAACCTCCGTCGGTCCCGAGACGCCCCATGGACACCACTCGCTCAACCGTGACGGGCATGCTTAGCCCCTGTCCGACATCCTGGGGCACGTACCCTACGTCGGATCGCCGCCCGGGCGGTGCCCCCAGAATCGACACAGCCCCCGAGTCAGGTCGGAGCAACCCCAGCGCCAGACGGAGGAGGGTTGATTTTCCTCCTCCATTTGGTCCGACGACGACCAACAGCTCCCCCTGGGGAACGGCGAACGATACCGACCGAAAGAGAGGGGCATCGTATCCGAAAGATACCTGGTCGAATTGAAGCGCCGTCACCGAACGCCTTTTTTCAGCACCTGAGCGCACTTTTTCAGATTGAGCTCCCAGTCCTCCGCCAGAGGGTCCAAAACCTCTACCTGGCCCTTCAGGCTCTGAGCCAGTGCTGTCGCTGCCGCTGTCGAAAACTGAGGCTGTATAAAGATCGTGACGATATCCTCATCCCTGGCCTGTTCCACCAACGCAGCGAGCTCCACGGGTTTTGGTTCCTTGCCCTCTAGCTCGACTGCCACCTGCCTGAGACCGTAAGCCCGGGCGAAATATCCCCAGGAGGGATGAAAAACCATAAAGGCTCGGCCCCGGAGGGAGCGAAGCTCCTGATCGATATACCGATCAAGGTCGGCAAGCTCACCCACAAACTTGATGTAGTTGGTCATGTACACGTCTCGGTGGAGCGGATCGGCGTCGGCCATCGCCATAGCGATCACACGAGCCTGAAGCATAACGTTCGTCGGCGCCAGCCAGATGTGAGGATCCATGCCATGATGATGGCGTCGACCGTGGTCGTGATCGCACTCTGGTCCGTGGCTGTGACGTTCATGCTGCTGGGAGCCGTCGTGATGATGAGCCGCCATAGGATAGAGCTTGACGGGGGCCTGAGTGGGGATCTCTTTCAGCTTGGGCAGTGCCGCCAGAAGCTTATCCTTCTGGGAGGCCTCGAAGGGCACACCAATGGTGAACCACAGAGAACACTGAACCAGGTCCTTCATCTGAGCGGGTTTGGGCTCGTAGGTGGCAGGGCTGGCTCCCTTGGGCACCACCGTGGTAACCGACACGTAGCTGCCGCCGATCTTCTTAACAAAATACTTCTGAGGCAAGATGCTGACGGCGACCCGAAGAGAGGGCTCGGCCAAAGCCGACGAGGTCCCCAAGGCTATAAACGTAAGACAGAGAGCTAGCAATTTCTTGTACATCGTAGTGCAGAACCTCCTTGACGCTTCGTCCCTCTTGGGTGAGCGCACAGAATCCAAGCGTTGTGGTGTAGTATACGTTTTGATCGTTCTTTAGGCAAGAGCTGTGTGTTCATATATATATTTGGACGATACTCAAAAAAAGAAGTAATGACAGAACCTTACAGGCATTTCGGTCTCTTGACATGTGAACAAATCGCCACATATTGACAAACGCCATAGACTCTGTCAATCTGAAGATCTCACAACGACTGTATCGAAATAATTCGGTAGTCCAACAGGAAGCCGTCGTCTTCGTGCCAGCACATCACACCATGAGGAGGTCAATATGCTTATACTTTCCAGAAAGGACATTCTGTCCGTCTTTTCCATGAGAGACGCCATTGAGGCGAACAAGCGAGCTTTTATACTTCATTCCAAGGGACAGAGCGTGGTCCCCCTGAGGGTCAACCTCGAGAGCGGCAGCGGTCAGTATCTCTTCATGCCCGCCTACGCTGGCGGTGACATCGACCGAGCCGGTCTGAAGGTAGTCTCGGTGTTTCCCGGCAACGCTGATATGGGGCTGCCAGTGGTTCCCGCAACGGTGCTTCTGGCAGACGGCCAAACCGGCATGATCTGTGCTCTGCTGGAGGGGACCGTCCTCACGCAACTTCGAACGGCGGCTGTTTCCGGCGCTGCTACCGAGCTTCTCGCCCGCCCCGATGCGACCGTTGCAGCCCTCTTCGGAACGGGCGGACAGGGTCCCAGTCAGCTTCGAGCCCTCCTGACGGTTCGGCCTCTCCGGGAGGTCCGGGTCTTCGACATCGATCCCCAACGAACAGCGTCCTTTGTCGAAACTCACGGGGCCGAGGTCACCGAGATGGGAGCCAGACTGATCGCCACCTCATCGGCTCAGGAGGCCGTCGACGGAGCCGATGTCATCACCTCCGTCACCACATCGCCCAAGCCCGTCTTTCAGGCCGAGTGGCTCAAAAACGGGGTTCACGTCAACGGTGTGGGCTCCTACACCCCGGCTATGCAGGAGCTGCCCGCTGAGTTGCTCCACAAGGCCAACCGGGTGTTTGTAGACAATCGGGAAGCCGTTCTGTCTGAGGCAGGTGACTTCCTGAATCCTATTAAGGAAGGCCTATTCACCGAGGATCGGGTGGACGGCGAGCTGGGCGAGCTCCTTCTCGGAAAAGTTCCGGGACGGCGATCTCCCCAGGAGAGCACCGTTATGAAGACCGTGGGATTCGCCACTCTGGACGTGGTAGCCGCTCACGAAATCTACGAGAAGGCCCTCGCTCATGGCATCGGCAAAATGGTGGAACTGTAAAACCCTCCCCACCTCAAGCCTTTGAAAAGATTATCCTAATTTTTTCAAATATGGGCACCTTTAAAAACCTACATCCGAGTCTCCCAGCCCCAGATCGTTCCGCCAGAGCCCTGTCTCGCCCAAACGTCTTTTTGACCTGCCTGCTCCGTACCGTCGCCTCGAAGGGCACCTCCTGTGCCCTCTCGGATTAGGGCGAGTTTCTGAGTTTTTAGAGACTCCCTGTTGACAAAAACTCATTACAAACAGGGGCTAAATAAATAAACTTTAAAAACAATGCTGTTCACGACTTATTCAGGAGGTCTCAAAAGTCAGCTCGATAAAACATTGACACGAACGACTTCCGATGATACTTTATTGATTAATCGATCAGTAAACAGCATCGGAGACCGTGTCTCTTGTTGCGTCTACCGTAAAAGCATCCCCGCGATCTTCTTAATAAGACGTATAACAAGGAGCGACTTCAGCTGAGGAAGTTGGGAGAGTCATTCCGAAACGACAGGAGTCACAATTTTTCAAGTCTTTATACAAGATGGAAAGGGAGGGTCTTTATGACCGCACAAGGGAAATTATATTTAGTTGGTGCAGGGGTTGGCGATCTTGATAATATGACACTGCGCGCTTATAAAATCATTCAAAGCGCTGACATTGTGCTTGCCATGAAATTTATTCATGAACAATATGCAGGGCTTTTGGAAGGCAAGGAGGTGTACGACTCTGGTCATGGTTTTTTCATGAACCTGAATGCCCCCGAAGCACACGGTGACGAAGCAAAGGTTCGATCTATTGTCAGAAAAAATATTCACGCGGGGAAAATTGTTGTTATTCTCGATTTTGGTGATCCAGTTTTATACAGCCCACAATCAGGATATCTAACAGAATTTGCCGATCTCAACCCAGAGGTCGTTCCTGGCGTCTCTTCTTTTAATGCAGCAAACGCAGCTATAGGGTTCGAGATTACAGGCGGATATAACCGAGCTGTCGTCTTATCTGAAGCCATGAGCAATTGGAGCGAGGAAGGCCGCTTGGAAAAACTTGCTGCAACTGGTGCCATACTTGTACTCTTTACCATGCGCATGGATGTTGATAATGTCGTTTCTCAACTTAAAAAGCACCTTTCCGGTGATACTCCTGTAACTTTAGTTTGCTCGGCAGGATTTAAAGACAGGGAAAAGGTCATACGAACAAGGCTTGATTTACTGGCACAATGCATTCAAGAAGAAAGACCGTCCTGGGATTATCTCCTTTATATCGGGCTCTAACGCCGCTTGGAAGTCTTTGCTTTAGGAGCTATTCAATCTGAAACAGCTTCTGCTGACAGAGGGGAACAAATTCAAGCTAAAAATAATAATAGTGACCATGGATAAAAAAGACGCGAAGACATGGGATTTTCCCACAAGTTAGCAGGACACCAGATTCAAGGCCATAGAGGCAATCCCCATATATCGGGAGATGTGCGGTGGGCTCCCCCTGTCTGCGAAAATAACGCTCACAATACCTGATATCCCTAGTGTACATTCACTGGTACATTTGCGCATTGCAACTCAAGTTCATCCTCAAGCTAAAAAAGGCTGTTAGAGAAAACACGGGGGAAAAGGAGCTTCCAGGTCCTCATGGCGTGCATCCTTTTCAGGTTCCATGTAATGCAGCCCAAACTCCACTCTCCCCGAACGGTCTCAAGCCCTCGGAGCAGAAATTGGCGAAAGCCCATCACCGATTTGAGGGCCTTCTTCAACAGGGGGTCGGGGTCGTCTATATATGTATCACGCTTAATATTTTGTAGAATAATTAATTTTATAGAAAATACATCTAATGAAAGAGGTGTTCTCCTTGGATCAGACAACAGCTCAGGCAATGGTAACATCGCCAGTCGGAATTATGGCCCTCGTTTCTCTCATGATAGCATTTTCTCTTCATGTTCAAAGGTACAAAACATTTCAAAAGCTGGGCCCTGCCATCACCTGTATCATCGCTGGCATCATCTTGTCCAACACCAAAATCCTCCCCTTCAATTGCGAGACTTATGGGACTTTTTTCAAATATGGGATTCCTCTGACCCTGACGATGTTTCTCCTCTCGGTCAACATCAAGGAATGGATTAAGCTTGCCCAAAAACCCCTCATCGCCATGCTCTTTGCATGCATCAGTGTCTGTTTCATGGCGACGGTCGCGGGCATGTGGCTTGCGCCCAAACTCCCTGAAGGATGGAAGATCGCCGGTATGTTCGTGGGAACCTATACAGGCGGCAGCAGCAACCTCACGGCCATCGGAACCGGCCTTGAGGTAAGCCCTACAACCTTCGGAGCAGCTAACGCGGCAGACTATGCCCTTGGCATTCCGCTGACGATCCTGCTCTTTGCTCTGCCGGGCCTCTTCATGAACAGCCAGAAACTACAGAAATGGTGGCCCTATAAGCTGTCGAAGTCCGAACTCTACGACGAACAAGCACGCTCTATCTACGAGGCAAAAGAATGGTCTGTTAACGATGTCGCCATGCTCTTCATGCTGGGATTTCTCGTCAACGCCGGGGCAACATGGGTTGCAAGTTTCTTTGGAAAAGGCGTCACGGGAGCCGTTCGTGTTGTCTGCATCACCACTTTTGCACTGGCCCTCGCGCAGATCGAGCCCATTCGGAAAACTCGAGGAAGCAGGGAAATGGGAATCTTCATTTCCATGTTTTACCTGGCCGCGATCGGCCTGGGGATCGACATCAAGCAGTTCTTGGAGGCAGCTCCTCTGATCACCTTCATGTGTGCCATCGTGAGCATAGGCTGCTTGATTCTGCATCTGACGTTATGCAGGCTCTTCAAGATCCCCTATGAATACGTGATCGCTTCTATAACGGCATCCATCGCCGATGGAACTACATCCGCTCTCGTCTGCGCCTCCGCAAACTGGACAGGCATCATCGGAACAGCAATCGTTCTAGGCGCTATCGGCAACGCTTTAGGGAATTACATGGGGATCGGGGTCGCCTTTTTCGTCAAGTCCTTCTGCGGGCTGTAGACCCAGCAAAAGGTATCCCGGGAGTCAGGATGGTTGCATAAACATAAAAAGGGGAGTGAGGCTTCATGCCTGAGAAGAACAGGGTGTTTGTCCTGTACAAATACGGCATTCCTTGGGCCGAAATAGAGCTTGAAAACAGGGAGCTCCTCAGTCGCAGAAGGGATATTCATACGGGCAGATGGTCTGAGCCATGTCCTTTCAGAGAGGATGACGCTGTTTTTTCAGAGTTTCCCATCCGCAAACTGGCAAGGCACTTAGGCGACCTCGAAGCCTTCCCCTGGGAGGGAAGAGCTGAAGCCAAACTCGGCTACGGAGCCCTTTTTCACAGGTATTGTGAGATATGCGACGGCAAAGACAGCTCGACCATCTGGGTCGAGAGAAGAGCGAAAAACCCCGTCGATATCGTCCTGTTTTCAGGAAAGCTCATCGGCTTTGTGACGATGAGGCGTGATGGTTGTTTAATGTTAATTGAAAAAGGGAGAGAGCGTCTCACACCCTTAAAAGCCTATCGAGATGAGGCGCTCTCTCCCGCCAATCATGACGTCAAATGCGCAGGAACATTACAGGTTCCCATGAGAGATGGCGTGAAACTCGCCTCCGAGCTCTACCTCCCTTCGGGGCTGAGACAGGGAGAAAGGGTCCCCACCATCTTGCTCAGGACGCCATATGGGCGTATAGCCTCCGCAGAGCCGGAGCTCCGTTTTGTATTCCGTGGTTACGCCTTGGTCGCTCAAGACTGCCGTGGCCGTGGTGATTCAGAGGGCGAATGGGTTCCCAACATTCACGAATGTGAGGACGGTAGCGATACTTTGGATTGGATCGCAGAACAAGAGTGGTCAGATGGTCAAGTGGGAATGATCGGAGGATCCTACGGCGGCTACGTTCAGTGGGCCGCAGCTGCCTCTGGGAATCCTCATCTTAAAGCCATCGTCAGCCTGGTGACCTCCGGCAGCCCTTTCATAGACAACCCCCGAAAAGGCGGAGCCCTGATGTCCGGGATACTCGCATGGTGTATGCTGGTATCAGAGAAAATATCAAACCCTGAGGCCATGATGCGGACGGACTGGGAAGAGGTCATCACCCATCGTCCCGTCAAGGAAATTCCCGAAAAAGTATTGGGAAGGTCCATTCCCTTCTGGGATGAATGGCTACGACACAGCGATAACGATGCGTTCTGGCAAAAGGCGGACTGGACCCTGCATAACCATAGAATCGATGTCCCCTCCCTGATCGTCTCGGGCTGGTTTGACGATGATGGACAAGGCAGCAGTCAGGCCTGGGACATGATGAAAAAGCAGGGGGGGAGCGTTTGCCGAATGATCCTGGGGCCCTGGTATCATAAAGCAAACACGACGAGGGATATCCATAACGTGCCCTTTGGAGATAACGCCATACTCTACGATATGGACATCATCTATCTTCGCTGGTTTGATCACTACCTGAAAGAAATCTGGAACGGGATCGACCGTGAAGCTGCCGTCAGATATTATCTCGTAGGAGATAACGTCTGGAAAGAGGCGGATACCTGGCCTCCTGAGAGAACCAGGCTGGTTCCTCTCTACTTCAGGGAGAAGGGGAGCTTAAGCTTTGATGTCCCCGGAAAGGGCGAGAAACCCGACAGATATACCTTTGACCCAAACGACCCCGCCCCTCATGTCATCGATATATCGGAGAATGAGCTCAATGTGCCGGAGAACTACAGCGAGGTGGAAAAACGCTCTGACATCCTGCTCTATACCACGGAAACTCTTGAGGAGGATATCGCTATTGCAGGGGATCTTTATGCCACACTCCATGCTGCCTCCAGCGGAAAAGATACGGACTGGATCGTCCGTGTTACGGATGTGGACACTCAAGGGAACTCCATCCGTATCGCAGGCGGTATTTTAAGAGCCCGGTACAGAAACGGCTTCGATAAAGCCGAGTTCATCTCTCCGGGGAAAGCAGAAAAATACATGTTGAGGCTTACGAGAGTCGGACATGTATTCAAGAGAGGGCACAAGATCCGTGTTCAGGTTACCTCCGGTGCAAAGAACCTCGCCTTTCCCAACTGTAATACTGGCGAGGATCCGGCTTTCGCCGTCAAATTCGTCACTGCGGAACAAACTATCTACCACCAAAAAGGCTGTGAGAGTTTCATCGAACTCCCCATTCTCGAATAAAAACCAACTCATAGAGACCTCTCGAATTCGAGAGGTCTCTATGAGTTCTTGTGTACCCAGCACAGACGACAATAAATGCCCTCCCCCACCGAAACTATAAGCAGACATATGGAGAACAAAAAGTAAGCTCTCTAAAACATTGACACAGAGGACCTCCGATGATATTTTATTGATCGATCAGTAAGCAATATCGGAAGCTCTGTACCCTATCGTGTCATATCGCAAAAAAGCCCCAAGACTCTGTGATAGGACATATAATAAACGTGTTTTGTTCCTCGGAGAGAGGATCGTGATCGCCCCATAAAAGCCCCGATACTCGAAGGAGACCATACATGAAAAAACTCATTGAGACAGCCCTGCACCGCCCGGTCACAGTGATCATCGCCACGCTGGCCCTGATCATATTCGGAATCACGGCGTTCTCATCTATGGGCGTGGAACGGATGCCCAACGTGGAGTTCCCCTTCGTCATGGTCAGCACAACTATGGAGGGGGCCAGCCCAGCCATTGTGGATAACGACGTGACGGACGTTCTGGAGGAGCAGATCAACACCATCGACGGCATCAAGAATATCTTCTCAAGCAGCTACGAGGGCAAATCCTTCATCGCTGTGGAGTTCCTGCTGGACAAAAACGTAGATGCCGCAGCAGCGGACGTTAGAGCCAAGGTGAGCCTGGTGAAGGGAAGACTCCCCGAGGAGGCCGACGATCCTGTCGTGGACAAGTTCAGCTTCTCCGACATGGCCATCGTCACCATCGCCGTCAAAAGCACAGCTGACGAACGAACCACGTCGATGTTCGTGGATAAGATCGCCAAACAGCGACTGCAGACCGTCAAAGGCGTTGGGAACGCCCAGACGGTGGGGCTCAGACAAAGGGAGATCCGAGTGTGGCTTGAGCCTGTAGCCCTCCAGGCCCGAGGGCTCACCGCATCTGACGTAAAACGGGCTCTGTTTGAAAAACACGTGGAGCTCCCCGCAGGACGGATCGAGTCGGAGAATCAGGAGTACGGGATTCGGTTAGCTGGTGAATACGAATCCATAGAAGCCCTGAAGGAGATGACCGTGGCACGCCGAGATGGAGCCCTCGTTCGCCTGAAGGACATCGCCCGAGTAGAGGACGGTTTTTCCGATCAGAGAAGCATCGCAACCTACAATGGGACCGCGACAATCCTGATTGAGATACGGAAACAGCGGGGGACCAACGAGGTGGCTCTGGCGAAGGGCGTTCGAACCATGGTGGACAAACTGAACGCAGCGGTCCCTAAGGGGATCTCTCTGGAGGTCGTTTACGATTCCTCCGTGTTCGTCAAACGCTCTATGAACGGGGTTCGTGGAGATATTTTCATGGGAATTCTTTTAACGTCCCTCATCATGTTTCTGTTTCTCCGAACGTTTCGAGCGACCCTTGTAGCCATCATCACCATACCGGTGTGTCTCATAGGAACCTTCATCATTCTGAACGCTCTGAATATCACGATAAACAACCTGACCATGCTGGGGCTATCCCTGGCGGTAGGGATGGTGGTTGACAGCACTACCGTAGTCATGGAGAACGTCCACCGTCACAGGGAGATGGGAAAGACAGCGTCTCGCTCATCCGGTGACGGGGCCTCCGAGGTGGCCTTCTCGGTCCTGGCCGGAGCGGCCACGACCATGGCCGTCTTTCTTCCCGTGGCCTTTATGAGCGGTATCATCGGCAGATTCTTCTACGACTTCGGCATCACCGTTGCCGTTACCATCCTCATTTCGTTGTGTCTCTCTCTGACCCTGACCCCATTTCTCTGCTCTCGCCTTCTGGGACGACAGGCGAAGGAAAGCCGATTTTCCCGAGCTATGGAGGCCCCCTTCAAGCTTCTGGAGCGAAGCTATTCGGCTCTGTTGGGCGGAGCTGTCCGTCATCGATTTATCACCATCCTGATCGCCGGAGCCGTCTTCGTGATCGGTCTCTGGATGGCTTCTCAGCTGGGGACATCGTTCTTCCCCACAGAGGACAGAGGGACCTTCGCCGTTGATTTCGAGCTGCCAGCCGACGCCTCACTTTATCAGACCGAGGAACTTCTTCAGGAGATGGGAGCTCTCATCCGAACCGACCCACGGGTCTCCTACACCTATGGCACTGTCGGAGGCGGAAAGGGCGGAGAGGTCTACAAGGGGCACCTCAACGTGGAACTGATTCCCAGGAAGGAACGTCCTCTTTTTCAGGAGATAATGCAGGAGTACCGGGACAAACTCTCGATATATAAGGACGTAATCGTCACCCTTGGCAACACATGGGGCAAATCGGATATCTCCCTGGTCCTCCAGGGGTCCACATCGCAACAACTGGCAACAATTGGAGAAGCTATGAAGGCCGATCTTGAGGCTCAAGGCAACGGCCTCGTGGACATCACCACGGACCTGCGAATGAACAAGCCCCGGATCAACCTGGAGATCAACCGTAACCTGGCCGACGATCTGGGTATCAGCACCCGTGAGTTGGCAACGGAGATCAAATCGTATTTCGGCGGAGTCAACGCCGGAAGCTTCAAAGAGGGCGGATATCGATACGACATCCGGCTTCGGGCAGATCAGGCCGACCGGGACACCCCCGAGAAGGTTTCGGACATCTCCGTCCGTGGCGGCGATGGAAAGCTGATCCGACTTCCAGGGCTGATCACCCCTCAGATAGACCTGGCACCCAACGTGATAAAACGATACAATCGCCAGCGCTCCCTGACTATCGGAGCCAACACGTTGGGTATCGCACCAGGGGACGGGATCCATCGGATGGAGAATATTTTCAAAAAGCACGCTCCAGCTGACGGATCGGTCACGGTCTCCCCTGCAGGGGACTCGGAGATGATGCGGGAGAGTTTCGCATCCCTCTCGGAAGCGCTGATCTTTGCCATCCTCCTTGTCTACATGGTCATGGCTATCCAGTTTGAGTCGTTCCTTCACCCTTTGATTATCATGTTCTCCCTGCCCCTCATGACTGCCGGGGCTTTCGGACTGCATCTCCTTGCTGGGCTTCGGTTCAGCGTCATGAGCTTTATGGGTATCATTCTCCTGGTTGGAATCGTGGTGAATAACGCTATCCTTCTGGTGGATTTTATCAACCAACGGCGAGACCAAGGGTTGGACAAAATTTCTGCTGTCCTGGAGGCCGGCCCGCTCCGACTTCGGCCGATTCTTATGACGACCTGCTCCACGATGATCGGCATGCTGCCCATCGCCCTGGGCTTCAGCGAGGGGGGCGAGATCCGTCAGCCCATGTCGGTGGCCGTTATCGGAGGTCTGTTCACGTCTACCCTTCTCACCCTGGTCGTGATCCCCGTGGTCTATCTGATTCTGGACGACCTGGCTGACAAGGTGAAGAAGCTCTTCTCCCGAGTCACCATCATCAGACGAGGTCGTCGGATAACGACAGCAAAGAAGAAAACCGCCCGAATCGAGGCGGCATCATAGGAAAGGAGGGCTCTCTCACCATGACCTGTATCCGTTTCGCCAAGACGTCCATCGTAGCGATGGCCTTTTTAGGGGCAACGGCAGCCCTGGCAGCTCCTATCTCCCTGAAGGACGCCGTTCAAATCGCCGTTCAGCAGGATATTGACGTCCTCAAGAGCCTGGAGGATCGGCACAAGAGCGACGCCGGAGCCATGATTGCCCGTTCGGCCCTGTTTCCCTCTCTCAACCTGAGAGCCCACTACACGGTTCGGGACGAGCGCCATGCCCTGGCGGGCGACGGAACGGCCGGAGGTATCTCGCTGGTGGCGGTCCAGCCTCTGTACACCGGCGGTCGGGCGACAGCTCTTCTCCGTCAGTCCGAGGCGTACGACCGATCCACTCAGGCGGCAGTGACGAACTCCAGGGAGCAGGTCGCGCTCGTCGTCGTGAGTCAATTCTCCCGGGTTCTTCAACTCAGGGAGAACGTGGCGGCCGGGCTGGACTCAGTCACCTTTGCAAAGAGCCATTTAAAAGAAACCATCAAAAAAGAGGCTCTGGGCGTAGCCAACCACTTTGAGGTCACCCGAGCCAGACAACAGCTCAGCGTCTACGAAACTCAACTCATCACCGCAAAAAACGATCTGGAGGCGGCGGCTATCGCCCTCAGAACAACTCTGCGTCTTCCTCCCAACGAGCCCACGGAGATCCAGGGCGACCTGGAGTTTCGTCCGTATACAGGAGACAAGGACGGCTCTTTGGAGAGGGCTCTGACTTCTCGGGGAGACCTGACCTCGGCGACTGCGAGGGTGGAGATGCAAAAAGAACAGATCCAGATAGTAGCTTCGGGGCTTCGTCCGCAGGTGAATCTCAAAGGCGTCTATTCCTGGGATGACCCTAAGGATGGAGACGGCAGTGCCGACGATGATTGGCAAGTGATCCTGAACGCCGAGGTACCCATCTTCGACCGCAACATCACCAAAGGAGAGGTCCAGGCCGAGCAGGCGACACTCCGCCAGCAAGAACTGGAGCTTGCCCGCCTCGTTGAACGCATTAAAAGCGATGTCTCCCAGGCCTGGCTCGATCTGGAAACGGCCAGACAGACAGTGGAGGCTACGTCAACCGATCTGGGGCTTTCCTCGGAGGCCCTTCGCCTGGCCCAGGTGGGCTACCGGGAAGGAGTAAGTCCTCAGATAGACGTTCTGGACGCTCAGGCATCCTACGCCCGATCCCGTAAGGACCGTGCTGCCGCTGTACGCTCCTATATGGTTCAGGTTGCTACCATCCAACGCATGGAGGGCCACCTGGTGGCCCATATCCTGAACGACGAGGGGGGATCTTTATGAATCGTTTCCGACCGATACTGCTGGCTCTCCTGATGTTTCTGACGTCCTCCGCATGGGGACAAAACGCCCGGGTGGAGGTGATAACAGTCTCCATCGACCCGGTCGTCTATCGGGGATTCTCCGAAAACAGCACCCTGGAAGCGGTGGATGAGGTGACACTCAACTCGGTAGTCACCGCTCGATTGACGGCCATGTTGGTGAAGCAGGGTGACCAGGTCACCCTAGGCACTCCCGTGGCTGAGCTGGACCACCGACAGGTGGACGCCAGAATCGCCCAAGCTCAGGCCCAAATCGCTGTGGCTCAGGCCCAACTAGCTCAGACCACGGCTCAGCTGGACAATGCCAAGCTGGAACGAGACCGATACCGACGACTCGTGCAGGAGGGCTTCTCCACCCAACAGCAGCTCGACGCCAAAGAGACGGCCTACCGAACAGCCGCTGCCGCAGTCGAACTGAATCGAGCTCAGGTGCGCCAAAGCAGGGCCAACCTTCAGGCCCTCCAGGTGGACCTCTCAGAGTACACCATCAAAGCGTCCATCCCCGGGACGGTGGTCAACGACTACTCCCGGACCCCGGGTGAGATGATCACCGCTCAAACCCCTCTGGTCCAGATCGCCGATACCACCAGGCTCAAAGCGGTGATCCAGGCTCCAGAAAGTCAGACGAGCACCATCGCCATGGGGATGGCAGCTTTCGTCATCGTGGGAGACCGAAAACTGACCGGTCACGTGTATCGGATCCGCCCGTTCGTGGATCCGGCTACCAGGACCACCCAGGTGGAGGTGACCGTGGACGACCCAGACCCCCTCAAACCAGGGATGTTCGCCCGGGTGTTCATCGTCCAGGAAGCCCTTGAGAACGCCGTGATGATCCCAACCGCCTCGGTTCGCCGGGAGGAGGGCGCTGACTTCGTCATGGTGGCCCGTGACGGCAAGGCGAACAGGCGTTCCGTTCAACTTGGCGCCACAGTGGGCGACCGTGTCCAGATTCTGGAGGGGTTGGCCCCTGGCGAGACCCTCATCGTTTCGGGTGGCCGTACCCTGACCGACGGAGAGGCCGTAGACATTAAAGAGGAAACAGTATGACCGCCCCTCTTGAGGAGACCTCACTACGCCAGTCTCAGAGGACCGTCAGACGACGAGAGTGGGCTTTTTTGCTTAGGGAGCTCCGATACTGGCAGGAAAATCGGTTGATGGACGATACCCAGGCTCAGGCTATTCAGCAGCTATACCGACCGAAACCCTTTCGGCTTTTTCACATCTTGACGGGATTGGGAGGATGCCTGATCGGTTTGGGAATCCTGAGCGCCATCGCAGCCAACTGGTTTGAGACACCCCGGTGGGTACGGCTTCTCATGGTTCTGGGAACCTACACCGGGAGCGTCTTAGCTGCATGGCGCTTTGAGGAGTCCCGTCCCATCCTGTCTCGGCTGTGTCTGCTTCTGGGAAGCTTCATCTACGGTGGCGGCATTTTCCTCGTGGGACAGATGTATCATCACGGAGGCCATTGGACCTCGGCCATGGCCTGGTGGATCGTCGGGCTTCTGCCGACGATCGCCCTGCTCAGGGATCAATGGCAGATGCTTCTCGTTCAGGTTCTGACGTTGGTGTTCATCAGTGGGGCCTTCTTCGATTCCCCGTCGTTCCCACAGTCTCCAGGGCTGATGGCTTTTCTCCTTCCTCCCTGGCCGTGGCTCTTTCTGGGTGCCACGTGGTGGCTCGGGCGAACCTACTGGCGAGAGACCCCCAGTGTACATTCCCTCACGGCCATCACTGCCGTTATCACCCTGGGGATACGCTTTTTTCAGGCTACGGAGGACCCTGCGATAACCTTGCTCCTCCTGGGTGCCATAGGCCTGATCACGGCCCTGTATCGGCCTCAGAAGGCCCTCCATCTTCATGGGGGAATTCTCCTCTTCGGCCTCTGTGGACTTGCCCTGAGCGTCCCGGATGTCTGGAGCACCCCCTTCTTCCTGGATGCCGACACGATGTACAGGATTCGAGATGGTCTGGCCCTGGTATCAGGTATAGGTACCGCCGTGGTCGGTCTGGGCTTCCTCATCCGGGGACACAGGATCGGCACCACTATTTTTGCCGTCATGGTGCTTCGATACTATTTCGGCAGCGTGTATAGTTTTCTCTCAAAAGCCGCCTTCTTTACCACCGGGGGAATCATCCTGGTGCTCATGGGATGGTTTCTGGAACGGCTCCGCCGACGGGCCCTCGAAAAGGACAGGGAGGAGGGCCTATCATGACCCGACGAGTCCGATATCTGCTGACCATAGTCCTGCCTTTTGCTATTCTCCTGGTGGCTCCGACCATCCCCGGGATGGTACTTCTGTTGGGGCAGGAAATCAGGATGAGGACAGAACCGGTCGATCCTCGGGATCCTTTTCGGGGCGAGTATCTCACGCTCCGGTTCGCTGCCGAGACCCTGCCTCTCTCCCTCCTGAAGGACAAGAGCCTTTCCGGGAGTGCCACCGACCAGGAAAGAAAGGACCTGCTCATGAATCGTGACAAGTGGTTCGTGTCCCTTCAGGAAACGGATGGTTTTTGGGGACCTGTAGCATTGGAGAGCGAACCTCCAGAAAAAGGTGTCTATCTTCGGGTGCATCGGGTAGGCTACAATCAGTTAAAAAACGTTGTATTTCTCTCCTACGGCCCGGCTATGGAGCGATTTTATCTGAAGGAGAGGACCGGCCGAGCCCTGGAAAAGGCGGCCCGTCAGGGCAAGCTGGAGGCGATCGTCAAGGTTTGGAGAGGACGGCCTGTCCTGGTCTCCCTGGACCTGATCCCGTGAAAACAAGGAGAGCACCCGGTTCTTTCGGGTGCTCTCCTGTGCTATGCTCGCTTCCTCAACGCCTCCATCAGGGCATCTCGCAGCTCATCCCAGGATGGAATTCCCCGAAAACATCGCCGGCCATCGATAACCCACGTGGGCTCACCACCTCGAACGGAAAACCGCATCACGTCCCAGAACCACAGAGGACATCGAGGATCGTATACGTCAATCCGAACCCGGGAATCGAAAGTTTCCCGAACCTCACGCAAAAGCGTCCCGGCGAGCATCCTGCCCCGGGCAGCCGAGAAGGAATCAAGTTCCTCCGGGCCAAAGGGAACGGCGCATCACCCCATGCCGCTCACGGGACGCTCCAAAAAGAGTTTGAGACGAACCGACGAGACTTTCACAGAACGCTACCCCTGGAGGTCATCATCCACAGGCACCAACCCTTCGGCTTCTTTAGGGGCGTCTTTTTCCACCTTAAAAACCCGAACAAAGCCCACCAGGTCCTCAGCTTGGGTTGACATAGTCTGAGCCTCACTCGCAACACCTCCCGCTGCCCGAACAGTATCGTCAGTGGCCCCCCGAACGGTATCCATGTTCAGCGAAACGTCGATGACACTCTCCAAAGCCATGGAGACATCCTCTTGTTCCACAAGGACGCGCTCCTGATAAAAAGATTCTAGCTTTTCATAAACAGATATCGCCTGATCAGCCTTGAGTATCGCCTTGGCAAACAAACTTCTCAACCGTGAGCGAGGGGACAAGCCAGCACGAAGAAGCTTCTCCTTCTCGTCGAGCAGCTTCTTGATGCCTGCGCCTCCCTTCAGGAGTCTAAGATGCTGACGGTTAATCTGAACAAAAAGATCGGAGACCGTCGGATTCTCGGCCTGAAAGTTCTTTAAAAGTTGACCTGCATCGCTTTGAGAAGCGATCGGTGATACCACTGAACTTGAAGCAGGTTACGATGGCCTCGCTGAGCTTGACGCCCCAGCTCGTCCAGGCTCCGACAGGGTTCCAGCAACTCGTTCACCGAGGCCTTCCAGGTCGTCCACGTTTCAAGAAAGTTCTGCCATACCTCGTCTAAGCCGATGACCGAGGAATCAGCGAGAAATCAGCTATCTCCTGATCCACCCGAGAAAACTTTGCCTGAATGTATGACCTCAAGCTAACTAACTATCATTTTATCTTGGCGTTCACAGCTTTCAACAGCGAATCGAAGGCCTCCTGGAAGGCCGCGACACCCGCTGACCTCAAGCGATTTCCTATGTCATCCAGATTGATGCCCAGATCGGCCAGCGACTTTCGGCGCGTCACAGCCCCATCCAGGTCATGTTCGATTCGATTCGCAACCCTTCCATGCTCCAGAAAAGCCTTCAAAGTTCCTGGGGGAACGGTGTTTACCGTCTCAGGACCTATAAGTTCCTCCACGTACAGAGTATCCCGGTAGGCGGGATTTTTGGTTCCGGTACTGGCCCAGAGCATCCGCTGAGGGCTCGCTCCTGCTGCAGACAGTTTATCCCACTCAGGACCTGAGAAGATCTCCCGCCAGCAGCGATAGCTCAGTCGAGCGTTGTCCACACCAGCAGTTCCCAAAAGATCGGGGACTCGGCCCTCCACGAGAGGATCCACCGCACCATCCAGACGACTCACAAACAAAGACGCTACGGATCGCACACCGTTCAGGCTGTGACCATCTTTGATCCGCCGCTCCAGCCCCCGTATATAGGCCCGATTCACCGCTTCGCTATGGGCAAGGGAGAAGATTAATGTTGCGTTGACGCAGATACCTTCGGCCGTGGCATCTTCTATGGCGGTTATCCCAACCTCTGTAGCGGGTATCTTGATCATACAATTGGGGCGGTCCAAAAGCGTCCACAAACGTCGAGCTTCCCGCAGAGTTTCCTGACCATCATCAGCTAACCGAGGGTCGAGCTCTAAACTCACGAATCCGTCGTCTCCCCCTGAACAATCATACAGTTCTCGAAATTCATCGGCAGCTGCTCGGATGTCCTCCAAGACGAGGCGTTCGTAGATATCCAGGTCCGAGACACCGTCTCGTGCCAGTTCGGCAATGGGAGTATCGTACTCCCCTTCCGATGATATGGCTTTGTTGAAGATCGCCGGGTTGGAAGTGACGCCTCTGATTCCCTGTTGAATTAACCTCCTCAAACCTCCCGAGCTCAAAAGTCCTCGGCTGATATAATCGTTCCATACGCTCTGGCCCAGCTTGGCCGCTTCATGTACAGTTGTCATACGTTTTCTCCCTCACATAGATACTCTACCAGGACATTGCATAAAAAACGGAAGCCCCTCAAAGAAAAGGGGCTTCCCACAAAGACAAGCAATTACTCCTGATGAAAAAGCGCACACTCCTAATGCTGTCGTTCACTCTTTGAAGACTTCTGGTACGCTGAATACCTGCAAACATCCCACATGCGTTCTTAATACTATCACGGGTCATGAACAGAAGGAACTCCTTTCCAGCCCATCTGCATCGCCATCCCATCCCGACAGATTTGACTCGGCAAAGGGCATGTAATTTGACTCTCAAGTACATAATTTTTGACGACATGTAGTCTAAAAAAACAACGCTCAAATGTCAATCGCACTAGATCATCACAAGCGATGTTTCAGAAAGCACTTTGACGAACAAAACGCTTCTAAACTCCGAATGGGGATTCGTACACGTTCTTCCCGCAGACGACGAACGTTTCGTCAATAATTGCTCTTGACGTCCTGCCCGTTCTCCAGCATATCCTTCAAAAAAGGCGGCAAGGCAAAAGACGCCCGGTGAATCTCCGACGTGTAGTACTTTAGCCCCTCGGGGGCCTCTCGCAAAGGCGTTCTGGGATCGTGGTACTTGGACGCTGCGGCGTAAACCCACATTCCCGAGGGATAGGTAGGCATGAAGCCCAGGTATGGATAGACCGCAGGGAAGACCTCTTTCATAGCTCGATATGCCGGGATCATGATAGCAGCATCCGTAAAGGGCGATTCGATGTGAGCCACCATGAACCCCTCATCGCTGAGGGCATCGAAGACATCCCTGTAGAAAGGCGACTTAAAAAGCCCTGCGGCCATGTCCACCGGGTCCGTAGCGTCTACGATGATCACGTCGAATTCCCTTTGATGTTCTTTCATGTACACAAGGGCGTCCATGGGGCGAAGTTCCGCCTTAGGATCGTCCATCGCACAGCTCAAAGTGGGAAAGAATTCTCGGGACGCCGCCATGACCTCCTCGTCGATATCCACCAGGACGGCTTTCTCCACTGATGAATGGCGCACTGCCTCCCTCAGGGAACCGCCATCACCGCCACCGACGATGAGCACTCGCTTGGGATCGGGATGGGCACACAGAGCCACATGGGCCATCATCTCGTGATAACAAAACTCATCCTTCTCGGTCACCTGAATAGCCCCGTCGAGAACCAACATACGACCATACTCGGCAGTCTCAAGTGCCAGCAGGGACTGATAGGGGGTCTCCTTTCGAGTCAGTTCACGAGTAATCCTTAAAGACAGCCTCAGGTGTTTAGTAGATTCCTCGGTAAACCAAGTCTCATTATGTCGCTTCTCTCTGGACGTCATAGCCGTTCCCCTTTCGCAAAAGACAAGACGTGGCCAGCGACCACTGTACAATCAAGCAGTACAACACGCACAGGACAAAAACTGAAGTAAACGAGAGTCAGCGCCTCTCTCGGAACATCGCAACCTGATCCTCGTAATATTGACGGATCTTGGCACGATAGGCCGGAACCGATTTTCCCCGATACCTATCCAACGCCCGATCCACATCGCCGAAGGAACGTCTCATTGCATCCCGGAGAATGTGGCAACCGACCATGATGTTGGGCTTTGAGTGAAGCAGCTTGGCCGGTGAGCTGATCGACGGATAGACCTTGCGAATCCATTTTCTGTTCGCTTTCCAGTTGACCTGCATAAGACCATAAGCCCGACGGCTTTTTGCCTTGACCCGAACGGTGGATTCCTTCACGATGATGGACGAAACGAGGAAGGGGTCCAGGTCGTATCGCCGGCCGATTCGGTCCACGAGCTTTGCGTATTTTCGAGCCGACTTGGCACTCAGCTTGGGATTTTTCGTCTGAAAATATCGCGAGATGACGGCCATCCGAGCCTTGGCGTATTTCTTCGACCGATGACGGACCATGTAGGTCCAAGCCTTGCTGTGGACGAAGCGCCTCGACGAAGCTAGGCTCGGCCCCGGTATCGACGTATCCCAGACACACAAAAAAGACAGACACAGCAGAAGACGGCACAGAGATCGCCCGAGAACACCCCGAAAAAAACTCACAATCACCGTTCCTCCCTCTTTTTCTGGTAAGGACTAGGGACGTTCCTCCGCAAGTTCCATCAGTCGCTTCAGGGGAATGGCAACCTCCAAAACGTACGAGCCGTCTTTGCAGTACTCGGTAACGGAGGTTTCCCGAAAAAACCCCCTAGGAATCGCCTCATTTCCAGGAGAAGAACACCCTGTGAGCTCGCAGAATAGGCCGCTCACCCTTTCCCAGAGGGAGATTCGAGCCGCCCGCTTAGCTCGAAGATGGTCGGCCGGGAGTGTGGAGTTGGGAACAGGACAACTTCCAGAGACGAGAGCGACCTCCTCTGCCCAGTCCACCACTCCCTGTTCGAATTTTTGGCGCCCAACCACGTCACCGTGACGAAGATGGAGAGCTTCAGCTGAGAGCCCCCCAGCCCAGACGACGCTCCCCATAAGGCTCACGATACAGAGAGCCGTTCCCATGATTTTCATGGCTTCAGCCTTGCGCCAACTGTGGCAGCAGAGAGGTCGAGTACCTCGAAGCCTTGGCCGTCCAGAAAGACAGCCACATCCTCGGCACTTCCCTCCGTTGAGACATCCAGCTCAAGACGACCGTTTCGAAACGATCGGCGATAGACACCGACGACACCCTGAGCTCCCTGGAGGCCCTGCTCCAACGCTCTCATGCTTCCAAAGTCCAGCCCATCCACCGTCACCCGAACCGATCTCCCAGGGACACCAGACCCACCGCCAGTCAGCGCATACGCCACCTCGTTGACTAAGGAGACCGACGCGTGAGATGCTGCCTTTTTAAGCCCTTTGACCGCACCATCCTGCTCGCTCATTCCCTTGGTCTTGATTTCGGGAACCTCGATCCCCAGACTTTGACCAGTCTGTGCGATAACAGCCTTCAGGCTCATAAGTGTTCGAACCCCGTAGATGGTCTGACCAGAAACCTTCTGTCTCGCAAAGGCGGAGGAGAGTCCCTTACCGTACAGGATCACGTCGGCATTCACCTCTCGAGCCAGATCGGTCAGGGCCGCCTCATCTCCAGAAAGCCTGGCAGCCTCCATTTTTTTTGCCGCCAAGGCGTCCAACTGCCCTTTGTCCATCATGAGGAAGCCAGCTTTGTGGAATGCGGCCTCGACCATACCCTCGGCCGACGACAGGAAAGGACGTTTTTTCCCGATCATCTCGTCAACGACAACCACGACGCGAGGGTTTCCCAGAGCATCGATCACGGCCGGACCGAGCACCCCGTCCAACGCTTCCTGCTCAACGCGACAGCGACCACTCAGACGCAGGATGCCCTCGCTCTCCGATTCCTTGATAATCTCCAGATCTTGCACCAAACCCCGGGCCTTGGAAAAGACCTTGTCCCGAACGACCTGAAAATCCTTCATCTCCGTGATGCCCTCAACACGAGCTCCGATAGCTTGCTCAATCGCATTCCGATAGAGTTGTTTTTTCGCCATCTCTCGCGCAGAGGGAATGTTGCCATCGATAATAGCAGCCTCCCCCTCGACCATAACGACCTCACCCCACACGGGATACACTCCACCAAGGCACAGCAGAGCAATCGACAGAAAGAGGAAAACGGCTTTCATGTCCTTCTTTTTCAACAACGTACATACCCCCTGTCGTAGTTTGAACGTTCAAAATAAAACTTTCCGCTTATAGCTTATATACTACGGTCTCCCATCTTCCCCGTCAACGAGAAGCCTCCCCAGCGGCTGGAGCACGACCACATCCGATCGCATCGTTTCTTTCACCAGCCCCTGTTCGTGAGGTTCTTCCCTTGGTTTATTGCAGAGCCTATCGCTAGTTTATCAAATGCCGTGAACCACTGCCTATTCAGGCCATAAACTGTATTTTTCTCTATCAGCTCTCCCAGAGATGTCAAGTGCGTCTCTCACCCCATAGACGGCAGTGAGGCATCTTGTCTGTCTTTGATCCCAACGTACCCTCTGGACTATTTTTCTGGGACACTATACCTAGCACACATTATTCAGAAAAAGTTTTTGACATTGAGGTCAAAAAAGACGGGATTTTATGCTATCATTTTCTTTACAGGTTACGCTCGCAAAAAGGGGCACAAATCTTTGGCGTTTATCTGCCGGACAGCAAAAGGAGATGGGATAATGTACGAAGACGATAAGACCATGAAAAACCAGGCAGCGGAGAACGACGAGATGAACATCGAGAACGAGAGCGTCATTGAGGACGAGTTTGACGAGGACTTTGACGACGATTGCTGTTGTTCCGATTACGAGTCCGGCGGAGGTGAGAGCAAGCTCAAGAAATATGGCCTTTTGATCTTCGTCGTCGTTGTTTTCCTCGGGTTGTTCTCCGGAATCATGCTTCGCCTCGACCGGTTGGAGAACCAGATGGCCGATGCTCGAAAGGACGCTGTCGCCACGGAAACCTCCGTTATGGAGGCCACCAAGGCTATCGACGCTCAGATCGCCGAGATCAAGTCCTCCTTTCAAGCCATGGGAGAGCGCCTTGACATCATAGCAAAGGCCAACACCGGTGCTGTAGAAGCCGTCGAAGAGATGAAAAAGCTCTACGCTGACACGGACAAGGTCCTGAGAGAAACTTTGGTGGCTCGCGATCAGCTAATTCGGGAGATCATCAATAATCTTCGGCTTCCCTAAAAACGCATGTCTTTCTTCGCCTCCGATTTTTCCTGCAGGGAGTCGGTTAGACTGAAGAGTTTGCAAAAAAGAGACGGCGCAGAGCCTTAAGAAGGCTTTGCGCCGTCTCTTTTTTACGATATGCCTACGTTGCTTACCTGTTCTCGAAGGCTTTCTAAAACGATCCGATTCAAAAGGTCAGAAAAGGCGATCCCCTCCGCTTGCGCTGCCTTGGGCACCAAGCTGCAATCGGTCATCCCAGGAGCGGTGTTAACCTCCAGGATCCATGGCCTGCTCTCTTCATCCAATCGCATATCCACCCGGGAGTACACCCCGCACCCCGCGGCCCTGTGAGCCTCCTCGGCACTTCTGGCCACCCATTGGGCCACCGGAGTCGCCAGCTCGGCCGGAGCGCGGTATCGGCTCTTTCCGTCGTACTTGGCGCTATAGTCGTACAGCCCACCTGGGGGAAGAATTTCCACGGCGGGCAAGGCCCGAGGAATCCCTGACTCCTCCAAAATAGCTACTGATATCTCTCGACCGGGAATATAGCTCTCAACCAGAGCGCACGGTTCGTGACGCCACGCAAGGTTCAGCGCCAAGGCAAGCTCATCCCGACGAGATACTACTGTAACTCCAACCGAACTTCCCCCGCAACAGGGTTTGACAATCACGGAGCCCCAGCGCTCCACCTGATCCCCCACGTCATCGATCTCATCACCGGCTCGAAGCCGAAGCCCCCAAGGGACCTCTAGCCCCGCAGCGGCAAAAATCTTTTTGGAGAGCCATTTATCCATCGCCACAGCACATCCCGCCGGCCTTGACCCCGTGTAGGGGACACCGGACATATCCAGGACCGATTGAAGACGGCCATCCTCCCCCCATTCTCCATGGAGAGCGACAAAGTACAGATCCGGCTTGGGCTCTGACAAGACCCCAAAGATGTCCGAACTCGTCTCAAGATCCCGAACCGAGACGTGATGTCCGGCCTCAGTCAGTCCTCGTCCAACCGAAGCTCCACTGGCCAGGGAGACCTCCCGCTCAGGAGAATCGCCCCCGCACAGGACATGAATGCGAAGGCTCATCGAGCCCCCCGAATCTGACCACTCCCCAGAATACGGTATTTGACCGTCGTCAGTTGTTCGATGCCCATAGGACCTCGAGCGTGAAGTTTTTGAGTGCTGATACCCATCTCGGCCCCAAAGCCGAAGACCCCGCCATCGGTGAAGCGAGTCGATGCGTTGACGTATACCGCTGCAGCGTCCACCATATCGAGAAACCGTTGGGCCATGAAGTAATCTGAGGTAACGATGGCCTCACTGTGTCCCGAACCGTGACGATGGATGTGCTCCACAGCCTCATCCAGGGAGTCCACCATCTTGACGGACAGGGTCAAAGCCAGGTATTCGGTATCCCAGTCCGCATCGGTAGCAGGAGCCATGGGGGCCAAAGAACGCATCCGTCCGTCGCCCCGAAGCTCTACTCCAGCCTCGGTCATCGCTTGAGCCATAATCGGAACGAAGTCCGGTGCCACTGCACAATGAACCAAAAGGGTCTCCACGCTGTTACACACCGACGGTCTCTGGGCCTTAGCGTTAACGACAATCTTAACCGCCATGTCAATGTCGGCCGAAGCGTCCACGTACAGGTGGCACAATCCCATACCTGTCATGATGACCGGCACTGTCGCGTGACGACGAACAGCTTCTTTCAGCCCCTTCCCACCTCGAGGAATGAGCACATCCAAGGCATCAAGCCCCATGAGAGCATGAGTTACCTCCCGTCCGGGCTCATCCAGAAGCTGGACGGCATCTTTGGGGAAGTCAATCGACGAGAGCCCCTCCCTCAGAGATCGCGCGATGGCCCGGTTGGATTCGACAGCCTCCCGTCCCCCCCGAAGGATGACGGCATTCCCCGACTTGAGGCATAAACCGGCGCCGTCGGCGGTCACGTTGGGGCGGGATTCGTAGACCATAGCCACCACCCCCAGGGGAACCCGGACTCGGGATATCTCCAGCCCGTCCTCGTTGATCCAACTTCCCAGACCAGTTCCCACCGGATCGGGAAGCACCGCCACCTCCTCAAGGCCCCGAGCCATCGCCTCGACTCGATCATCATTCAGAGTGAGGCGCTCCAAAAGAGGCTCGGAGAGCCCCGCATCACGCCCTACCCTCAGATCGACGGCGTTGGCCTGAACGATCTGGTCAGATCGTTTTCTCAAAAAATTCGCCATGGCCTCAAGAGCCCGGTCCTTCTCAGATCGGGATGCCAGAGCCAGAAACCGGGCAGCCGATTTAGCCGCCTCACCCATGGCATTCAGATGTTCGTTCATCGCACAGACCTCCTCAAAGCACGGCCAGATTGTCCCTATGGACCACCTCGTCGAAGTCCCGCTCCCCCAGTATGGGCTCGATTTCATGACTGTGACGGCCCATAATTTTCTTAACCTCGGAACTATTGTAATTCACAAATCCTCGTGCCACCTCGGTTCCGTGGCTATCCTGAATCGAGACGATCTGTCCCCTGGGAAAGTCGCCTCGCACCGCCGTGATGCCCGATGGAAGGAGGCTCCCGCCTCCCTTGAGGAGAGCCTTGACGGCTCCATTGTCCACAACGATCACCCCTTGAGGCTGAGTCCCGGCAGCGATCCACTGCTTTCTGGCGTGCCGACCGTTTTTGGCAGGAAGGAACAAAGTTCCCACTTCCTCACCATCAAGGATTCGCCGGACAACATCCGCCTCGGCTCCGTTGCCGATGAGCATAGGAATCCCCGCCGGAATGACGATGTCCCCAGCGGCCAGCTTAGTGAACATTCCTCCACTGGCGAAGGTTGAACCCCGGCCGGTGGAGTTGCGACGTATCTCATCGGATATTCGCTCAACCGTTGAGAGCCTAACAGCATCGGGAAACTCCGCCGGATTTTTATCGTAGAGACCATCGATGTCCGAAAGGATCACGAGGACATCCGCTTGGATTGCCACGGCAACGAGAGCCGACAGGGTATCGTTATCACCGAACTTTATTTCTTCTACAGCTACCGTGTCGTTCTCGTTAATGATCGGTATAACACCGAGCCTAAGCAGCCCACACAGGGTGTTTCGGATGTTCAAGTAGCGATATCGATCGCTGAATCCGTCCCGGGTCACCAGGACCTGGCCGACAGTCAGACCATACTCGCCAAAGAATTTCTCATACATCTGCATCAGGGACGCCTGTCCCACCGCCGCGACGGCCTGTTTCATGGGGAGGGTCGTAGGGCGCTCCATGAGCCCAAGCCGACCGACGCCAGCACCCACCGAGCCCGAGCTGATGAGCACCACGTCACGTCCCTGGTTGTGAAGATCGGCCAATTCGCGAACCAGCCGCTCCAGTCTCATCAGGTTCAACATGCCCGTCGGGTGGGTCACCGTGCTGGTACCCACTTTGACCACGACCCGTCGACAGTCCTTTAATTTAGTTCGATCCATATCAACTCACCTCAAGAAAGGGACATCAGCAACAGGACCCCCAAGACGATGGAAAACTCGCGCTTAGTTGTTCTGATCTCCCAAAATACCTTGAAGAATTTTGCCCGCTTCCTCCTGGACAGCGTCCTTGATCTTTTCCTTGGCCTGTTCCTTAATCTGCTCCTTGACCTGCTGCGGCGTTCCGGTGGAGATCACACCAGGGATGGCCGGTTTAGCCTCCGGAACCTCCTGGCTCTCAGGAAGCTTGGAGGGACCGATCTTGAGGTCTTTCACAGAGGGAGATTCGGTTGTCCCCACCACCCTCAGAGAGATATCACGAAAATCATCTTTGGAGAAGCCCTGCTGGGCACCTCCCAAAGCGCCGCCCACCACCGCCGCCAGAGTTCCTACTCCGCCACCAAGGACGCCGCCAACACCTGCCCCCACGAGAGCCTGAAGGAGCTTCATATTGACCTCGCCGGTACAGGCCAGGTTGAGTTTTTTCTCGGGACCGATGGAGCCCGTGGCCGTCATTTGATGGTAGATGGGATCCCCGTCGTGGGCCGTGACGAGCGTGCCCTTATCCAAAATCAGGGCCGAGTCGATCACCCGAAAAGCGGAATGAGCCGAACGATACCGAATGCCCTGAGCACCGTACAGCGAGGCGGCCACGTCAGCGAGGGGGAACCCAATCATTTGACCACCACCAAGGTCCGCTGTGCCGACTCCCTTGAAAGCAAAGGGAGCCAGGGTTCCACTCCCTGAGAACTGGGCCTTTGCCGTACCTGAGATCGACCCCTTGATGCCAGCAAAATCCCGAATAAGAGGGGCCACATCGGTTCCTGAGACAGAGACGGTCTTGGAAAATTTATTGGCAGAGAAATCAACCCATCCCGAGCCTTTGAGCGCACCACCGTACAGCTGAGCGGAAGCCGCCGGACACTTGAGGACCGATCCCTTAAGCTCTAAGGGATACGATACGTCTTTCAACAGGACGTTCATCACCCTCAGAGACGGCGACGAGATGGACCCCGTTCCCGTTCCTTTACCTCCCTCAAAAGTCCCGGAGAAAACCAGAGAGACCACTCCGCCCACGCCGTACTCCTGAGCGTTCATGATACCCTTGGTGGCCTTGGAGAGATCCAAGCCATCGCCCGACAGGGAGAAACTCCCCTTGGGTCTCCCAGCGACATCCACAGTTCCCTTGAGCGACAGCGGACTTCCACCTATGGACCCTTTGGCCTCCTTGAGGAAGAAAGTCGTTCCCTCGCCACTCATGGCTGCCGAGATATCGTCCACCTCAAGCCCCCAGGCGACCACCTTGGGACTCGAGATCGCCCCCTCCAGGTCAGGAGCCGAGGCAGACCCCTTGACGGTAAGGGTACCTGACAGCAGACCGGTTACAGGCACAGGGACCAGAGTTCCGGCCTGAACTTTTGCCGCTGAGACGGCGAGGTCCAAAACGGGAGCTCTCTCCAGCCCCACGGTACCAGACGCACTCAGGCGACCGCCGCCCAAGAGAGCCGAGCCCCTGGTGACGGTGAAGTTCTTGGGGGTACCCTCGACTGCCAAATCGATCTGGGTGACGGGAATTCCCGAGAAAATCAGCTTGGGGGACGACGCCGCAAAGACAATGGCAGGATTGGTCATGACTCCCTGAAATCGTGCGGAGATATCTACGGCCCCGGTTACGATTCCCGAGGGGGCACCGAAACCAGAGGCAACGACTGCTGTATTCAACCCTTTCATGTCGGCTGTAAAAGAACCCGTCACCGGCTCTTTACCAAAAGCCACATGGCCCGAAACCGACAAAGGCGCTCCAAACCACTGGGCCTGAGCCGAAGGGATCTCCACGGCAGATTTTTTCAGGACAAAACGGACCGAGGCCTTCTCCAGCTTTTGACCGAACCCAGCCAGAGACGGAGCGCTGACGGTCCCAGCAACGGCCGGATCGTTCAGACTCCCTTTTACCGTCACGTCCAAGTCCAGATCCCCTTTGAGGGGAATTTCCTGCTGCGCCAGGGCGGAGACTAAGGCAATGGGTACCTGACGAGCCTTGAGCAGCAAATCTGCCTCGGGCGTTTTTCCGGTAAGAGCAACGGATCCTCCCAGATAGGCGGGCTGCTTACGCACTAAGGTCTTGGCCGAGATCTTCGCTACACCCTTGGGCGACAAGCTCACCGACAGCCAATTCTTGGTCAGAGGCTGCCCCCATACGGACAGAGACTGAGCCCGTGCCTTGACGGTCCCCTTGAGGGCATCGACCGGCCCCTCCAAGACCAGGGCAACGGACTCGACCACCCCAGAGATCTCCTTCGGAATCTGGGGATAGGTCGTTCGAAGTTTTCCAAGATCGGCGTTGGCAGCATTCATTTTCAGATCAATCCGAGGCTTGTCTCGACCGAACTGAGCGTTTAATCTCCCACTCAGGGGAACACCGGTCACAACAGCCTTGAGGGAGGGCACGTCCATAGCCATATTTTCATATTGCCATTGTCCCTCCAGACCGACGACCGACATTCCCGCCAGGGCTCCGTCGAAAGCCGTCGTCCCGGAGAGGACGGGAGTCGTGAGAGTCCCTCCAGCAGAGACTGTCCCAGACGCCAGGCCACTCACTCCGACGGAGGCTATCTGTGGCCAGAGGGCCGCCAACTCAGCCAGGTCGAGTTTGGAGAGGTCCACCTCGGCTGAGAGATCAGGCAGCAGATCTCCGTGAGCGGTAACCCGCCCCGATCCTACCGATAAATCCAACCTATCGACCTTGGCAACGGAGTTACCGTATGCTCCCACAAGCTGCCCAATCACGGTAAGTCCCCGATACCGTACATCCAGATCCAAATCGACTTCCAACATATCCTTCTGGGAGAGCCCCGCCGAGATATGGGCAATCTGAAGAGTCCCTTCAGGAAGTTTCAGAGCCGACCGACGAACCTCCACGGTCTTCACGGGCAAAGAGGGCCTCTCCCCCCCTTCGGAAAGCGGCAGATTGTCGATCAGGGCTTGAATCTGATCGACAGTCGTTGAGACCCCCAGCAGGGTAATCCGATCCACGACAGCCCCCTTGCCCAACAAACCTAAAAGGTTGGGCTTAACCTGGATGAGAGGGACCGCCAGGGAATAGGCTCCATCCTTGATCAATTGCAGATCCTTGACGTTGTATCCCTTAATCGGATTTCCCGAAACATCACCCAGGGACACTCGAGCGTCCATCGCTTTAGAGAGAGCTTTTATAGCTTGGGATCGAACCAGCCCCGTCCCCAGATCCGTGACGGCCAGCACTCCTACGAGCACCGCCACGAACACGAAAAGACCGATACCGACAGTGGTTTTCTTCATGGAGTATCCCTCCTTGTTATGTGTTGTATTTCATTGCAAAGTATAGCACGAGAGTAGCTGAGATGAAGAAAACCGTTGACCCAGGGCACAGGCTGGTATAGGATTAAGTTGATACGAAGGGAGTGGACATCATGGCTGAGATAACCGAAAAAAAAGAACCGAAGAAAAAAGATGGAGATCCGAACTTTCAGAATGTCGCCGGAGCCACACGCTACTCTCCCGTAAGCTTCCAAGCTGACATCCGAGAAGCCAAGGAAAATGATCTCGTCCGAGAAGCTGAGGAAAAACTCTTCCTTCACAACATAGATATAGCGGACAAACACCACCGCCTGGCTCTGGACCTTTCTCTGGATGATTTCTTATCCCCTAAATCCTCGGAGGAGGAAAAATAAACAAGAGGAGAGCGACGCCTGGAGACTGGTTCTCCAGGCGTCGCTCTCCTCCGTTTTTTCAGGCCTCGGCCTCTATACTCCCTTTGGCGATCACCGCAGTCTCGCCGCCCAGGAGTACCCGTCCTGATCTATCCACCTCCACACGATTAATACCACCGGCGTTGTGAACGATTACCGGACTCGTCATCTCACAAAAACGCTCCAGTGCTGACAGAGCCGCCGCCACCGACCCGGTACCACAGGAATCGGTGAGGTCTTCCACCCCACGCTCGTAGGTGACGACCCTCAAGGAGCTATCCTCAATCCTCCAGGAAAAATTGACGTTCGCCCCTTGGGGACCGAAGCGCTCATCGTACCGCAGAGTTCGCCCCCAGCGCCTCATATCATCCCGATTCAGATTGTCGGGGTCACCTGCATAGATCACCACGTGAGGCACTCCGATCACCCGAAGATCAGCGGGGACTGTCCGTTCCGATACATCCACGCTCCCAGACCAAATGGGCCCCTCGCCGAATATCCCCATGTCGAGCCAGACAAAGGGACCTTCAACCCAGGCTGACACCACACCAGCACCAGTCTCAAAGGTCATCCGAGCATCGGCAAACCCCATTTCGGAGGCAAATCGAGCCATGCACCGAGCACCGTTGCCACACATCTCCGCCTCGGACCCATCCGCGTTGAAGATCCTCATTCTGAAATCGTGACGATGAGAGAAGGAGGCCACCAAAAGCCCATCGGCTCCAATGGAGCGACGACGACGACAAACTCTCTTGGCCATAATTGACAGATATTCGTCACTCAGCCCTTCCATGTCATGAATCACGACAAAATCGTTCCCGTTCCCGTTCATCTTCCAGAAATCCACGGACCTTTCCTCCCTTGCCATAACACAACATTCACTCTGACGAGGTTGGAGCAGAGGCCCCGACGGAGACCTCATCCAGGCAGTAGTCCTCCACTGGGCTGGACAACAGGCGGAATGCCACCAGGGTTACCGCCGAAGCCAGTAACAAACAGACCGGTGCCCCAAGGCCCATAACGACGCCCCCGTACCCCACACCGGCTCCAAGAGCCGCCAACATGGCGTAGGGAACCTGGGTGTTCACGTGATCGATGTGGTCCGAACCGCTAAACATAGAGGACATAATCGTGGTGTCCGAGATGGGGCTGCAGTGGTCTCCCCACACCGATCCGGCAAAAACAGCTCCGATGGTGGGGATCATATGTGTCATGGGATCAATCCCTGTCCGAGTTGCCGCAGCTGCCACTAGAGGCACCATGATAGGCATGAGAATCCCCATGGTACCATAAGAGGTTCCGGTACAAAAGGAGATCACGGCTCCGGCAAAGAAGGTGATCAGGGGCAGCCACTGAGGACTAAGAAAATCCCCGGTCACCGACACGATGAATCCAGCAGTTCCGACCGACTTGATGGCAGAGCCAATCCCCCAGGCAAAAACCAGGATGAGGGACCCTACGAAAATGGCCTGAGCGCCCTTCATGAAGCCCCTGAACATGCGCCCCAGAGGGGCTACCTGCTGAACCGAGTAGAGCAGGATAGTCAAAAAGGTACTTCCAAAAGCACCGTAAACCAGGGCCTTAGAGCTGCTCCCCTCCCCAATAGCCTGGGCCAGACTGACCTCGGGCCAGCCCCCCGTGACGATCAACATAGAGAAGATCGTCCCCACCAAAAAGACAAGGGGCAAGAAAAAGTTTATTATCCGCCGGGGTGTCTCCTCGCCGGGGAACAAGTCGGGATCGTTGTCCGTAGAGCTCAGAGGCTGAGCCCCCTCTCGAAGGAGTTTTCCAGTTTCCCGGGCCCTACGCTCCGCCACCAACATGGGGCCAAAGTCCCGTCTCGATAGTACCACATAGGTCAGCAGCACCAAGGCCACGATGTTGTAGATCACAAAGGGGATAGACCGAAGGTACGTGAGATACGGCGACACCTGAATCCCAAGCTCGTTAAACTGCATGCCGATCTGCCCGACCATGTACGCCACCCATGACGAGATCCCGGCAATACAGGCGATCGGTGCCGCAGTGCTATCCACAATGTAGGACAGTTTTTCCTTCGAGATGTGATAGCGATCCGTCACGGGAGCCATCGTGGTTCCGACCACTGCGGTATTCACGTAATCCTCGAAAAAGATGACGAACCCGGCCAGCTCCGTGAAGAACATGGCTCGCCGACTGCTGTTTATTCGTCGAGAGATCCATCGTATAGCGGCATCCACACCACCGCCCACCTGCATGACCCCGACGAGTCCCCCCATGGTGAGACAGGTCAGGACAATCCGGGCCCCCCAGGGATCACCCAGGGAATTCCACAGAGATTCGACGGCGTTCCCAAAACCCAAAACCGGGTTCCATCCAGCTAACATGGTTCCAGCTACCCATGTCCCGACGAATAAGGACGGAATGACCTCCTTGGTGGCGATGCACAGCCCGATGGCGATAACTGGGGGCAACAGGGACAAAACGCCAAAGTCAGGCGTCACTTCCTGAGCCGCCGAAGCCACGTTTGCCCAGGCCATAACGGCGCTAACGCTCGTACAGAACACAACCACGGATCTCCTCATCTGTACAGACCTCCCTCTTGTTCACTCGTATTTTTGTCGTTCCACAGCTCCTCAGGCGAAACCTCACCCCGAAGAATATCGTCCAGACTCTGACGTGCTACCATAAGACGAGGCTCACCTTCTCTGGTTACAACCACCGCTGGTCTAGGCAGCCGATTATAGGCACTGGCCATAGAAAAATTGTATGCCCCGGTATTCAAAACAGCCAGCAGATCACCCCGCTTCAGGGGTGGAAGTTCGGCTCCTTCAACCAAAATATCGCCGGACTCACAACACCGCCCGGCCACCGTTACCGTCTGGTCGGCCGGATCCTCCATCCGATCGGCCGCCACACATTGATACCGGGCGCCATACAGAGAGGGGCGCGGATTGTCGGCCATTCCGCCATCAACGCTTACATAGGTTCGAACCCCGGGGATCACCTTGACACTCCCCACCCGATACAGAGTGATACCAGCAGGGCCAACGATCCACCGCCCCGGCTCAATGAGGAGCCTCGGCCTGGTGAGCCCCTTGCGATCGCACAGACCAAAAGCCCTCTCGGCGATACCACCCAGATATGATTCCAGATCTACCTCGACCTGGTCATCCGTCTGGGGGATGCCTATTCCGCCGCCGACATTGAGCTCCTGGACGAGGAACCCCCGCTCGCGTCTGAGATCCGCCATGAGATCCGTCACGATCTCCAAAGCCTGAAGACAGGCCCGGTTCTCCATAAGCTGCGACCCCACGTGAAAGTGAAAACCCCGAAGGTCCAAAGAGGGATGACCCATCGCCCATCCCACCGATAAGCTCAATTCCCCACCACCTATGGGAACACCAAATTTACAGTCCGTATGGGCCGTCTGAATATACCGGTGAGTTTTCCCTGTCACGCCGGGAGCCAACCGCAAGAGAACAGAGGCCCGCAGCCCCTCATCCTGAGCAAGACCGGCCAGAAGGAGCAGTTCGTCCCGACTGTCCACAACGTACCGTCCCACTCCGGACCTCAGAGCCATTCTCAGGTCCTCCTCAGTCTTATTGTTGCCATGAAAAAGCACCCGATCCATGGGAAACCCGGCCTTTACCGCCGTGTAGAGTTCGCCGGGAGAGACCACGTCCAGCCCAAGCCCCTCAGAGGCCACCAGGGAACACATAGCCATAGTCAAAAAAGCTTTTCCGGCATAGAGAACCTCGACATCGTCGTATCGGTCGATCCATGCCGAACGTATCCGTCCGATCCGACGCCGAACCTCCGTCTCGGACAGGACGTACAGAGGCGTCCCAAACCTCTCGGCCAGATCGACAACGTCGCACCCGTCAAATATCATATGTCCCTTTTCTGCCACACACTCCACCCTCTTTCGAGATAGAAAAAACCGAGATGATATGCCGCCCCCCTCAGGGACGAGCCACCATCTCGGTCAGCACGCGGTACCACCCTGCTTGGACGCCACGACCAAACAGAGACAGAGACCCCGGAAAAAGAAAACGGCCCGCCCCATATGAAGGGACGGGCCAACATGCCCGCGGTACCACCCTGCTTGGACGCTTCTGCGCCCCGCTCGAACCCTATAACGGAGGTCAACCGGGCGACGTACTCCAGCGACTCTGCCGCCTTTCCGCCCCAGCTCACCGGGCCTTATCCCTGAGAAGCCTGCGTCCAGAACCTCTTCCAGCCGATGGAGGTTCCTCTCTGGTCGTTCGCATAAAACGCATCTCAAGGCTTCCGGTTCATCGCTTTTAGCTGTATTGAACTTGAAAAGTATTATACAAACCTCCGCAAGGCTGTCAAGAACTTTTTGAGAAGTACGCGCAACATTTCTGTGTCATCTTGCTCAAAAAGGAAACTGTTTTTCTCCAGAGACGAGAAAAGTCATTCAGTGGAGTACCCACTTCTTCAATCCTTCTGGCGTGTTCCTCCAGCAAGTGAAGTCTCTCCTAGACTGTACGGTTTGTCTTCCCTCATCGACCAGCTAAAGACCGTACTAACTCCTCCACCAGCTCAGGAAGCACCGAGAAGGCGAAACGCGGCTCCAGGCGCTCGGTGGCTTTATGGATATCCATGCCAAAAGGTCCCAGATTACAGACCGGAGCGTGAACTGCGGCCATGGCCTCCAATGGGACAGAGTACAGCTCTCCCCAGCCAGCCATGTTCTCCGTCAGAATCGTTGCCTCATCGCTTCGCCCCAGATAGCTCAGGTCGGAGATCCCTTCAAAGATCGGCTCACGAAGGGGATCGACTCCCAGCTCCCTGGCCCGGACAAAGACGGTATCCAAAGCCTGGTCCAGAAAATCCTCAGCCTGATCGTCATCTCGTCGCCTCGGCGGATACCAGGGCGGCAGAAACCCCACCACCGCCAGGGGGCCTTCCAAAGCGGAGCGATCCAGCAGGTTCAGCACCAGGGAACAAGCCCGATCGACCACCGAGCAGCTACGAGCTGAGCAATCTGCCCCAACAGAACCATCAGGGACCATGTCCCGAAGCTCAGATAAGGACAGAACCTTCGGGGTATTCAGTTGAACAGATGCCCCCACAGCCCGAGCTGAGCGCTCGGTCATCTCCAGCGCCCGATTCAATCCCTCCTGAGCACCCGATCGCAGGATATCCAACAGCTCGGCTGGAGTTCGGTTCCAATACAGCAAGTTATATCGGGCCATAACCCGGTCATAGAGAGTGACCGAGTAGCCATCCCGCAGAGGCTCCAGGCCCAGGCAGGCGGCAGGAGGAAGGAATCGGTCACCGATCTGATCCGCCGAGTCAGGATGTCCCTCTATTGCCGCGTTGACCTGACCCGCGATCTGAACAGCACTGATTCCCTTGAAGAATTCACCCACATGGCATCCTACTCCAACAGAGAGGACAAAACCCATGGCTTTTCCGATGGAGCCCCGGTGAACCGGCCACTCTCGGCTTCTGGCCGCCACGTTGGGCTCGCCGTTCACCCAGGCTACCACGGACAATCCCCGGCTCTCAATCCATCGAGCAGCCTCGGAAAGGACGCCTCTCATTCCCAAGGACAAATTTTCCTCATCGGGAACTGCCACGAACAGGATGTTGCACGGAGGATTCGTCCCCCATCGCTCCATCAGAGCCATGTGTACCGCCAAGCCGCACTTCATGTCGGCGGTACCTCGACCGAAAAGCCAGCCAGCCTCCAGATCTCGTCGAACTGCTGGTGTCAGATTCCGATCAGACATAGCCGCAGCCAACCTCTCGGGGTCAAAGGCAAGGGGAGCCAGATCTCCGTAGATAGCCGTGCTGACAACGTCAAAATGTCCGGTCAAACCCACAGTGAGAGTCGTAGGATCCGACGCCCGAAGAAGAGCCATCACCGCCAAGCGCCCTCCGCAGTCCACTAAAGAGAGATTCTCAGGAGCATCGGCAAAAGCCGGCATAGCAGCCAGGATAGTGTGAATCCTCCGGGCCATCTCGTCCTCATGATCGGACTGGGACACGCTTGGGATCGAACAGAGATCCAGCAGGAGCTCTCGAATACGACGGTCTATCTCCACGGGGAGAAACCTCCTTCTCACAGGAATTCAGACATATCCCTGCATAGATCGATTATAACAGAGGGGACGCACCCTGCTACGGACACGTCCCCTCGTACGGTATGCTCAAAACTTACGTAGAAGCTGCCTACAGATCATCCCTCACGAGAGGCATACTCATGCAACGGGGACCACCCCGTCCTCGGGAGAGCTCTGCACTGGGAATGATGATCGTCTCGACCCCATTATCCTGAAGCAACCGGTTAGTCTTGACATTTCGATCATAGACGACCACCTGCCCAGGAGCGATAGCCAGGGTGTTGGAGCCATCGCTCCACTGCTCCCTCGGAGCATCAATAGGATCGCCACCGGCACAACGAATCAACGAAACCCGATCCAGATGGAGCGTTCGCTTGAGAACCTCCTCAAGGGTGGCACTCATCTCCTGGAACCTCAGATTATCGCCGTCTTTCTCTATGGAGACCACCTGAAGCGGCTCCTCAATCGCGGGATGGATGGTGAACACCTCCCTGTCAATCATGGTGAAGACCGTATCCAAATGCATAAACGCCCGTTTTTTAGGGATATCAAAGGCCAGAATCCTGTTAAACGTCTGTTCGCCGCCGAGAACATTACGAGCCAGGGTCTCCACCGACTCAGCATCGGTTCTTTCGGAGATACCGACGGCCAAAACCTCAGGGCTCAGGATCAGCTCGTCCCCACCCTCCAGGGACGTATGCTCACTTCGGTCAAACCAGATCGGGATGGAACAATCGGCAAACCGAGGATGATGAGCGAAGATATACTTGGCGAACAGATTTTCCCTGTTGCGGGTGACGGTTCGCATGTGGTTCAGGGAGATGCCTGTCCCGATGGTGGCGAAAGGATCTCTGGTGAAATACAGATTCGGCATGGGATCGACCACAAAGGGGCTTTTCGACGCCAGATGGTCGGCCAACGAACGGCGGGTCCTCCTTGAAAGCTCGCTCCATCGGACACCGGACATCATGGAGTCAACCATGGAAGCTGGCTCTTTTGAGAGAAAAAAGTCGGACAGTTCATCTCGCGTCCCCTGCCCCAATACTCCTGTCTCTTTGAGAAAATCCTGAACAAAACACGTCCGTACCTGGGGATCCTCCAGAGCCTGGGTAGCCAGATCCGCAAGGTAGAGAACCTCCACCCCCCGATCCATCAGGACACGGGCAAAAGCATCGTGCTCTTTCTGAGCCACTTCCATGTAGGGTATCTCATCAAATAACAGCTGAACCATAAGGTCGGGAGTGAGATTTTCCAGCTCTCGACCAGGACGGTGAAGAAGCACCGTCCTAAGACGACCGATCTCGGATGTTACTCGCAGCGGTGAGGCTTTCATCGGGTAGACCTCCTGTTTTTTTCAATGTATGCATCGGGCGACATTCATTTCGTCGCTCTTCTTCCAAGTCTATTCTATAAACCATTTTTGTCAATAGGTTTATTTTATTTCTTTTCTCCTCTCAGCCAAACAACCTATAATGCACCGTGAAATAGCATCATGCCTCGCTTTTTGGATCAAAAAAGCGGACAAAAAATAAACTGACCTACACGTAAAAGGCAAAAAAACAAGTCTACCGTATCCCGGGCTTACAACGATCAGACATTACTCAAGGCGAGAGGGCACAGGAAGTATCCTTCGAGGCGACGGTACGGAGCACGAAGGTCAAAGATACGTTTGAGCGAGACAGGGCTCTGGCGAAACGACCTGAGGCTGAGAGACTCGGATGTAGGTTTTTAGAGGCATCCTACAGAAAAAATCCAAAAATGACGATGAGTAGTATATACACATGCCAAAGAGAGAGGAGAGACGACCTATGACCGATCGAATGAACAGCATCCGCCCCGTAGGCTCTATATCCCCCACCAAGCTTCGGCGGGTACAGCGACGTGAAAAAGACGGACGGAGTAGCAACCAAAACTGGCAGGAAACCCTGGAAAACGAGCTGAACAATCGACAAGACGACCAGGAACACGGTCCAAAAAGCGACGACAACACCCAAAAGGACGAGCTCTCCGAGGAGAAAAAAAACGACGCGCCGCCCCCGAGCCGCCCTATCCTGGTCCCGCCTAACCTGGACATCAAGGCGTGATACAATACTCTGCAGATAAAAGTTTTCACTACTTTCGAAGAAGGTGACCACTGTGCCCACGTCGAACAAACGAATCATCCTCTCGCCACCCCACATGAGTGGCGACGAACTGCGTTTCGTCCACCAGGCTTTCGAATCGGGTTGGATTGCTCCCCTGGGCCCTCAGGTAGATGCTTTTGAAGCCGAAACCGCCCAATACATCGGTCGTCCCTGCGCTCTGGCCCTCAGCTCGGGTACGGCAGCGCTTCACCTGGGCCTCCGACTGCTGGGCGTTAGTCCCGGCGACGTGGTACTCTGTTCCAGCCTCACCTTCGTCGCCTCAGTAACCCCAGTCATCTTTTTGGGCGCTGAGCCTCACTTTATCGACTCGGACGAGGAGACCTGGAACATGTCCCCCCAGGCCCTGGAACGGGCATTGGCAGACCTCGAACGCAAAGGACGACGCCCCAAAACCGCCATCGTCGCCGAGCTGTACGGTCAGTCACCCAGGTGGGACGAACTGACGTCTATCCTCGACCGCTATGAGGTGCCCGTCCTGGAAGACTCGGCCGAGGCCCTCGGCGCAAGCTACAAAGGCAAAAAATGCGGAACCTTCGGCAAACACGCCGTCCTCTCCTACAACGGGAACAAAATCATCACCACATCGGGCGGCGGCATGCTCCTGACCGATGACGAGACCTCCCGTGAAAAAGCATTCTTCTGGGCCACCCAGGCTCGTGACGCAGCTCCGTGGTATCAACACAGCGAGATCGGCTATAACTATCGCATGAGCAACGTCCTGGCCGCCATCGGTCGAGGCCAGATGCTTCACTTGGAGGAGCGGGTGGAGAAAAAACGCGACATCTATGACCGATACGTCCAGGCCCTGAATGTCATTCCGGGGCTGTCCTTCATGCCCGAAGCTCCTGGGGGACGCTCCACCATGTGGCTCACCGCCCTCACCGTTGATTCCGCCATCACAGGTACCTCAGCGATGGAGCTGCTCACAGCACTGGGAGAGGCCGACATCGAAAGCCGCCCGGTCTGGAAGCCCATGCACCTCCAGCCAGTCTTCGAAGGCTGTGGCTACACCGCCCACGACGAGGAGAACAGCGTCAGCGACCGCCTCTTCGCGCAAGGCCTCTGCCTTCCCTCAGGTACTGCCATGACCGACGCCCAGCAAAACCGGGTGATCGAGACCATCCTCAAGGCCCTCAATCACTCCCGATGAAGCCTCACCCGTCCGTCACCAGCCCTGTCAAACGAGGCACTGACATCGCCCTTTCGGGGCTCGCCATTCTCCTCCTGAGTCCCATAATGCTCCTCACCGCCTTGGCTGTGGCCCTGGCGTTAGGGCGCCCAGTGTTTTTTCGCCAAAGGCGTCCAGGACTCTCTGGCACGCCCTTCGAGATGCTCAAATTCCGCACCATGACCGACCGGAAAGACGTACAGGGGCGACTTTTACCCGACGTACAAAGGCTCACATCTTTCGGCCGATTCCTCCGTAGCTCGAGCCTGGACGAGCTCCCCGAGCTCATCAACGTCCTCAAAGGGGACATGAGCCTGGTGGGGCCCAGGCCCCTGCTTATGAACTACCTGCCCCTGTACAGCCCCGAACAGGCCAGACGTCACGACGTTCGCCCCGGCATCACCGGCTGGGCACAGATCAACGGCCGAAACAGCCTCACCTGGGAGGACAAATTCTCTTTAGACGTCTGGTACGTACGGCACTGGTCTCACAAGCTGGATCGGCACATCCTGGTCAAAACCCTGGGGGCCGTCCTCCGACGAGAGGGCATCAGCGCCGGGAATCACGCCACCATGCCTCCCTTTCAGGGGCCATCATGAGCTCGCTCTACGTCCTGGGTGCCGGCGGCCACGGCAAAGTCGTCGTGGCAACCCTTCAGGCCATGGGCCGAAAAATCACGGCCATCCTCGACGACGACCAGACCATCTGGGGAACCTCTCTGTGGGGCATCCCCATCTCGGGTCCCCTCCAATCCGTGGAGGATAAAAAAACCCCCGAGGCGATCATCGCCGTGGGGATTAACTCCATTCGAAGGGACATCGCCCAACGGATCACCAACGTTCGATGGATCGCGGCTATCCACCCATCGGCCACGGTACACCCGTCGGTCACCATCGGTGTCGGCTCGGTTATCTTTGCTGGAGCCGTCATCCAACCCGATACCGCCTTAGGCAAGCACGTCATCGTCAACACCGGTGTCACGATAGACCACGACTGCCGCCTGGGCAGCTTCGTTCACGTCGCTCCGGGAGCTCACCTCGCCGGTACGGTCAGCCTTGAAGACGGCGTCCTCATGGGTATCGGCAGCTCCGCCATCCCGGGCGTCTCCGTAGGAGCCTGGACCACCGTAGGCGCAGGGGCTGCTGTCGTCTCCGATCTGCCGAGGGAAACCGTAGCGGTCGGCGTTCCGGCAAAAATTTTAGATCAAACGAGGACATAAAACCATGAAAAAAGCCCTCATAGTCACCACCGTATCCGTCACCCTTGAAGCCTTCCTTCTCCCCCACGCCCGGGCGATGAAAACCAAGGGCTGGCAGGTGGACTGCCTGGCCAACGGCTCGGTCAAAAGTGAAAAATGCCAGGCGACCTTCGATCACTGTCACGACATAGCCTGGGGACGAAGCCCTTTGAACATACACAATTTCACGACGTATCCCCGGATGATCAGAAACCTGGTGAAAGAAAAGGGCTACAACGTGGTTCATGTCCATACCCCGGTGGCCTCCTTCGTCACCCGTATGGCCCTGCGGCATCTCCGCAAACGCACAGGCACCAAGGTGGTCTACACAGCTCACGGATTTCACTTCTACAAAGGCGGCAACCCCATCAAAAACGCCGTCTTCCTCTCCCTGGAAAAACTAGCGGCAGGTTGGACCGACCGCCTCGTCGTCATCAACAGCGAGGATTACGAAGCTGCCGTCCGCTATCTGCTGCCCAAGAAACAGGTGCTGTACAAAAAAAACGGCGTAGGCCTCGATCGTTCCTACTACAATGCCGAAGCCATCCCCGAAGAAGCGATACAAAAAGTCCGTCAAGCCATGGGCTTGACGGACTCCGACACACTCTTCACCATGATCGCCGAATTCAACAGAGGCAAACGGCACACCGACCTCATCCGGGCCTTTGCTCTCCTTGATGATCAAGACTCTCAGCTGGCATTGCTGGGAAAGGGCCGCCTCATGGAGCGATGCAAAAAACTGTGTAAGGATCTAAAAATCACAGATCGGGTACACTTCATGGGACACGTTCCCGATGTCAGGCCCTATATCCTGGCCTCACGAGCAACAGTCCTCCCCTCAGAACGGGAAGGACTGCCAAGAGCCGTCATGGAAAGCCTGGCCCTTGGCGTCCCCGTCATCGGTGCAGACGCCAGAGGCACGAGGGATCTGTTGAAAAACGGCGGAGGATGGATAGTGCCGGTGGGAGGAATTCAGGAGCTTGCAGCTCTTCTACACAAGCTCAGTTCCTGCTGACATATTTAAAGCATCTTTGTACCGACACAGCGTGACATCTCCCTGAAAAGACCGAAGAGCTTTTAAAATCTCCCGATACTCGGGTCTCGCTACAAAATCATAGGGATCAAAATACAGAGTACCAAGGAGCTTCTCCCTTACAACCTTCTCCAGCAACACCTCAAAATCCCTGGGCATACATCGCCCCTGCTCTGAAAAAGGTCGTTTTTTATTAAAATAGTTAAAACTATCAAAGGAGGCATACCCCATACCGGGAATAGTCGCTGTGGGGAACTCCAGCAACTCCACCCCTTTCACCTTTAAAGGACGACAAAAACCATAGTCACCCCCGCAGGTCGTCGACGACGAATAAGCATAGCCCAACCCCTTAAGCATATCATACAGGTGCCACCGATGCTGAGGTCCAAAATGCGGCATTCGAAAGCCTTTCGGCTCAACCTCACAGACGTCAGCAATCGCCTCGTGAGCCTCCCTGATCTCTCGCCGCTGTTCGTCGAGAGGCAAATCATTCCACCGACGGCGATCAAGCTCATCGTTATCGGGGTGCCTCATAGAATGATTAAAAATCTCATGTCCTTCACCTACAAGCATTTTATGCTCATTGGGATATTCTCCTACCCACGTTCCGATGCAGGCAAAAGAAGCGGGCACCCCAAATTGAGACAGCATAGAACACACCTGAGGTAACGCCGCTACATCCCGACGAAAATCAACGTCGAAAGACAGAACAAACGCGGGCTCCCTCCACGGACAGGACTCGTAAAACAAGGGAAACGAAAACCGCTTGCTCAGTCCTTTTGTGAGACGCACAGTGGCGCTGGAATTTAAAAAATCATATAGCATTCAAGACACCTATTCAACGACTGTCTTCAACAAAAACATGCACAACCATCATTAAATAAACCAAGATATCGCTTCAAACTACATAACACACCCCTCGATTTCATTTAAAGAAAGGCCCCACGCAATTGACTACCTTAGAACCTTGTTTTTTAAAAGCCCGCGATAGAGCTCCGCCTCTTTTCTCTCCATAACTTCTCCTCGAATGGGCCAATACCTGGCCCAAGCCCGTTCTCCCATGTTTCGACAAAGAGCAGGATCTTTAGCGAGTTTCCGAAAAGCCTTTTGAAAAGATTCGGGAGTGTCATCGACTAAAAGGCAATCCTTTCCGATAACCTCGGGAACCGTTTCCCACAAAGGACGGGCAAGAACCAAAGGTAGTTTGCATGCCATGGCCTCAAGCATAGGGATACTTACCCCTCCGTACAACATCGACATGGCAAAAACATGAGCCTTTTGATACCAGGAATAAATATCTCTATTCGGGACCGAAGGTATAAAATCCACCTGGCTCATAACCCGGTGTTTTTTTGCCAAAACCTGAGAGGCCTCGGTCAACGGACCTTGTCCTATCAAAATCAACCTGAATGAGGTTCCGCAAATAGCACGTATGAGATTGCGGGGATCCTTCCCCAGAATATGCCGTCCAACGCTTATTATCGTAAATTCTTTATTTTTAGACCCTTGTGTTTCACTCGGGGCATAAACGCGATTATAAATCACCTCGCGACGACGGTAGGGAAGGCCATGAAAGTATCGAAGGGGAAATTTATAGGCTCCAATCACGACATCCGCCTCAGAGTAACTCTGACGCTCAGTATATACGCGAAAAATAGCCGAATAGACCAAACTTTTGACGCAAGACCACCCCTCCACCTGAAACAAGCGCTTCCGTGAAAAATCCCCATGCAAAGAAATCACCGAGGGGACCCCTAATACCCTGGCGGAAAGCGTTGCAAAAAGACCCTCAAAACGAGGATTATAAGCTCGGATGACGTCAGGAGATAACGACTGGACAATATGAAGAACCCTGTTCACCTGTCGAGGTATTGTACAGAGCCTTTTTATAGTTTTCATACTCCCGATAGGTACGACACGCAATTCTGCATCACCGACAATCCCTTGGACTTCTTCGGGATCAATATCATGATCACAGGGAGTGCATATTGTCACCTTATCAAAACAACTTTCAGGGTTAAAATACCTCTCCTTTATCTCTCCCTTTGCAACATAGGCACTCAAGGGATCGTTTGAAAAAACAAGCAGATGAGACATTACATTCCCCTCCTCTACGCCCCTCGATGTCTTTACGATGTTTTCAGAGCCTCATCAAGTACGCATTTCCACTGTGCTCCTACCGTTTCAGGACTGAAGACCTCAGGAGGCGTCGTTCTCCCTGAAAACGAGAACTCGCCTCGGGCAATCTTTTTAAGGACATTTTGAATTTGGCCGTCATCGTCGGTATCGATCAAACACACGTGATCCAAGCCCTCCAAAGCATCCCAACTTGCCCCTCCTCTTGGGGTAAGGGCAAGAATAGGTTTGCCTAACGCCAAATAATCCACCAGCTTGGAGGGCAAGAACATACTCTCCGCCAAGGGTGCATCGATTAAAAGCAGCATGTCCGATTGACGAAGCAAAGCCTGAGTTTCAGCATAACTTTTTTGGCCCAACACCGCCACCGACGAGTCCAGGCTCTCGGCCTCAGCCCGCCATTGAGCAGGGAACTTCCCTATAAACTGAACACACAGGGCTGCACGAACCTGTGGAGAAAGAGCATTCAAAGCCCTTAATATGGGTTGAGGAGTTCGCTTACCGTAAAAGTTACCTCCATAGGTCAACGTCAAAGGTGAGTCAGGGGCTCGTGCCGTCTGATGAGCCTCACCTTCCAACCATGTATGGTCATACGAATGCGGAATGACGTGGATCTTCCCCTGGACGGCAGAACCATAGCGCTGGAGAAAATCGTTCTTGACGCTTTTGGTATTGACGATCATCCGGTCCACCGTATGGACTACTTCTTGCTCCCATATCGTGCATTTCTGCGGCATGTGATCGACATAAGGATTTGCCACCCAGGGATCGCCAAAGTAGGCAACCCAGGGTATGCGGGAATATCGACGCTTGAGCGCACATCCTATGAGGTGACTGGAATGGGGCTGTCCCCAGGTGACAAAAACCTCAAATTTCTCTCGCTGCATGAGTTTTGCACCTCTGGAGATGCCAAAAGGCACCCAGCCCAGACGGGGATCCGGCATGAGACGCAACCGAGGAAAGAGTGCATACAGAGGAATCAGTCCATATTCTCCTGAAAGTGCATACTCTACTTGGGGAGGATGGGGTAAGGTCTCTAAAGCCAATGTCTTTCCGTAGTCCTTCGGCCCGTAGGAAAAGCGTGGACATACGGTCAGAAGATTCCATAAAACATCATGTACTCCAGTAGCATAGAGCATCCGTCGCATCAGCATGGACTCAGGGCTCAGAAGGGGGGGTGCCCAGTAGGCAATAAGAAGAGCTTTCAACGCAAGAAGGCCTCCTGTTCGGTCAAAATCCATCGATAGGTTTGGTTCAGGCCATCGTCAAGTGTTGTGGACGGTGTATAGCCCAGCAAAGAAGCCATTTTTTTAACGTTGGCCCGACGATGGGGTATCCCATCCCAGCCCCTGCGAGGTTTATATTCTATTCCCGCAGAGTTTTTTGTTAATGCGTTTATTTTCTGCGCAAGGGTCAGGATCTCCGTCGGCCTGCCTCCGCCGATATTCAGGACTTCGCCAGGATCAAGGGGCTGTACGCCTGCCCGGATCGTCGCTTCGACAGTGTCGCTCACATAGGTAAAATCTCTGGTTTCCTCTCCGGTTCCAGTGATGACGAGTGCTTGCCCCCGAAGAGCTCGAGCAAAGAAGTTGGGAATTACGTTTCTATACGGACCGGGGAGATCTCCAGGACCATAGCTATTGAAATAGCGAAGGCTTACCGTCCCCAGTCCATAATGATGCCCAAAAAAACGAACGTACCGTTCTCCTGCCATTTTACTGATGGCATACGGTGTATCCAGCTCCATGCCGATGACATCTTCCGTCATCTCAGCAGCAGAACCATAAACACAGGACGACGAAGCGTAGACAAAACGTTGTACACCACTTTTCAGGGCTCTTTCCAGAAGCATCAAGGTCCCCCTGGTGTTCGTATCCAGGTCAGCCAGGGGATGCTCCACCGAATTCTGGTTGGCAAAATGAGCCGCCAAGTGGAAAATCACCTGCGGCTTTTGATCGAAAATCTCGTCTAACAGGGCTTCGTCCGTGATAGATCCCTTCCAGAAGAAAGGTATTCCCGAGGGCAGGTTCTCTCGTCGCCCGGAAGAGAGGTCATCAACAACCAAAACGTCCCAACCGTCACGTACAAGCCGCGCTACAAGAGTTCCTCCAATAGCGCCGGCACCACCGGTGACAAGGGCTTTTCTAAGATGTGTCACACCACACCCACACAGTCAAAGACAGTTTTATTTCCAGGGATTTGAAGCCCTTGAAACTCTTTATGCCCTACAAGAACAAGCAAAAAATCACTTCGCTCTACAACGTCCTCCAAAGAAAGAAGGGAAAGCCCCTCCACTTCGCTGAGGTTCGGCTCACAACAATGTACGACAAACCCCTTTTGTACTAACGTCTGAGCAATCTCCAAAGCTGGAGACTCCCTCGTGTCCTCCACATTGGGCTTATACGTGAGACCAAGACACCCTATCGAACGAGGTTTGGGCAGCCATTGGCAAATTCGATCCACAACCCAGCTTGCCTTAGCCTCATTCACCTCTCTGGCCGTTCGAATGAGGGGCGTCATAGCCGGATCTTTAGCCACAAGAAACCAAGGATCCACCGCAATACAATGCCCCCCAACCCCAGGACCAGGCGAGAGAATATTGACTCTGGGATGGCGGTTAGCATGCCGAATCAACTCCCGCTCGTCCACACCATGGCGATGACAAAGCATAGAAATTTCATTGGCAAAGGCTATATTTACATCTCGATAAGCGTTTTCGACAAGTTTACACATCTCAGCCGTTCGACAGTCCGTAAGCACCAGCTCTCCCTGAACAAAGGTGCCATAGAGTTCGGCCGCTTTCTGAGCGCTGACCTCGTTGATACCCCCTAAAACCCGGTCGTTGGAGACTAACTCTTGCACAATCCGCCCCGGAAGCACCCGCTCAGGGCAGTAGGCAAGGTAAAAGTCCTCCCCGGGAACCAAGCCTGTCTCCCTGTGCAGGATAGCCCCTACAACATCCTCCGTCGTCCCCACAGGAGAGGTCGATTCGAGAATAACCAGATTTCCCTTTCGAAGGCAGGGAGCCATGGCCTCAAGAGCCTTTTCGACATAGGATAAATCTGGCTCCTTGTTCTCCTTAAAAGGAGTGGGAACCGCGATCATAAAAACGTCGGCCTCCCTCGGAGCACTTCCGGCGACCAAATTTCCCGAAGCTACTGCACCTTTGATAAGAGTGCTCAGATCGGGCTCGTTAAGATAGCCCTCCCCACTGTTGACAGAATCGATTACAAAACGATTTACTTCCACTCCATGAACCAAATTTCCCACTGTGGCAAGCAGGCTCGCTGTCGGTAAACCAATATACCCCAACCCTGTAATACACACAGAAAAAGATTTTTTATTCTTCAAATTAAATCACATCCTCTAAAAATCTTCCATTAAGAACTCCCACCACATTTAATATACAACCTACACAACCTCCATGCCCCTGACAACACCAATGATCGCCTACCAAAACAACATTCTTCTGCAGACCCTGGATAGAATATCCTCTGGGCTCCATCCTGTGGGAATTTCCGTCCGAAGTGCAAAAAAACGGTATAAAACATAACCTGAGAGAAAAAGCACGACCACCGTGATACAGGCTGCAACCGAAGAGGAGAGAGGCAGACTTTGGCGAACCACCCAGCCGACACTTCCTGTCGCCCAACTCCACACCAATAGTTTATAGACATACCCTCCAACTCGTCGAAGAGACCAGGAAAATCGCCACCTGACGTACATATACGCCAGAACAGCCCCCACATACGTAGCCACCGTCGTGGCAAACAAAAGGCCGTTCAACCCCCACCCCTCCACGAGAAGCCAATCAAGCAGGCCGTTCAGAGTCAGCGTACACGCTGAAAAAATCATACTTACATGAGACGCACCAGAGGCAAGGATCATGTGACTTAAAATACTCCCCAAACAAATAGCCGGTGCCTGAAAAGCGAGTATTCGGGCTCCTTGATATGTTCGCACCGCATCGTGAAAAGTAAATTGACCATGCACAAAGACGAGCCCAACGACATCGGGCAAAAGAACAACGAAGCCGACGGTAAAGGTGACAAAAAGCCAAAGCGTCGCTCGAATCGCTTTCTCCATATCCGATTGCAAAGCTACCATATCATCCTTGGCATAGTGAACGGAAAAACGGGTCAAAAGCGGTGCGAGGGGTTCATTCAAAAGGGCCGTAAGGCCCCAAAGAACAGTGGCATAGTTCATACAGGCCAGAGAGCCAACCGACAACAACGAGGCAAAATAACGATCAACGATCTGATAAATGACGGATTGCCCACACATAAGCACGCCAGGAGTACCACGGACTGCAAAAGAACGCCATACAGCAAAGCCTTCAAACAACCCTTTACGTACAACTGGACGACGTTCTGGAGAAAGGACGAAAAAAGCCACCGATGCAAGTAAAAGAAAGGTTACCAACTGCCCAAGGGAAAGACCTAAAGGCCATGCTAAAAGGCCCATCCACGAAGCCCCCAGCAAAAGCACACAGACAAGCACAAAAGTTTGAAGAGCCCATCCAACTCGGGCTAACAGCTGCAGATCAAGCGCCTGAAAATAAGATTCAAGAACAAAAGAAAGAATCCGAAAAGCACCGAAGCCCCATAAAAACCCCATAAGCCCTAAAGCCACCTCAAGAGCTTCAGAAGAGGCTCCGGGGAAAAAAATCGAGATGAAAAAAGTTTTTTTAAACAGAACAAGAGCAGGAATACACAGGGCCCCTAAAACCCCTAAAAGCAAAAGTCTTCCCACAAAGTTACTTAACGCCGCCTCTCCTTTTTTGCTACAAAACCCCACCAAAAAAGGGACAGAATACGACAAAAACCCCTGCACCCAAATCGTACAAAGATGCATGATTGTAAACGACATAATATATCCATCGACCAGAACACTAGCCCCCCAAAGATGGGAGACTATAACTTCCTTTAAAAAGCCAAGCCCTTTTGAAAAAAAAGCCAGAAAAATCAACGCAAACGACGTAAAAAACGGAGTATGTTTCGTGACAAAGAACGAAAGCCACCTCACGAAAAGAGATCCTTTCGCATCACATATTTTGACATCTCCCAAAGAGAATGCACATAAAAACCGCACTTTTTATACAACTCGAGAGCTGGCAAATTGTCCTTATGAACCAAAAGCTGAATAAAAGGCTCCTTTCGAGAGCAAGCTTCATAAACACCAGCCTGAATCAAGCTTTTGCCATACCCTCTTCCCCTCCATTGAGGCAAAATAATTATGTTGGAAACCTCGTATGAAGACAAGAGACGCAAAAAACGAAAACCCCTCACAAGCCAATGCGGAACAGGCCCCCACTTTCGCCCTATTTTTCCTAGAAAAATATTCAGATAAAACGGTCGAAAATACGAACAACAAATATGTCCTACGATCCTACCATTCTTCATCTTTACACAAAAATTCCCTTGAGCATCACGCGAAAAAAACACATCGGCCAAGATAGGATCAAACCCAAGCTCTTTATACAGAACCCGGAGACGAGGCAGATCTCTTCGGGTAACTCTGCGCAGAAACACGTTTTATCCTCTTTCGGACAACAACGAGAAATGAACGTGAGCATCTTCACAAAAAGAGAGGGGTCTTTTATTAAAAAATCTGCCAAAGGCTCTCGATAAACCGGTCAATTCGTTATAGAAGTGCCGAAATAAAAAAACGCTTTCTACAACCACATAAGCACTATCCACGCACTTTTTTCCTCCAATCCGCAACAAACTTGGCCACTCTGCCCAAACCAGTGAAAGTATTCAAAATCCGATAACGTATCAACTCCCCTCCAAATTTCATTTTAAATCCTCTGATATTTTTATCCTTCTCCATTTCTGGAAAGGGATTAACTCCAGCAAGATCAAAAAGAGCGATTTTTCTCTGTATCAACCATTCAAGCATATAGATTTTCAAGCGGTACCCCGCGTAGGGATCATGACGAGAAGATTTTTTAATAATAGCAGCCTCTTTAGCTAAAGACTCAGAACAAAAAATTGTAGATGACGCTATGAGCTCATTTTTGCTTTTTATACCAAAAACGTACATAGCATTGTGTTTTCGCCCTTCAGACAGAATCTTTTGCCAATCCAGCCCTGAGTAGGCATCATACCCCTTTTCTTTTCTAAAGAAATCTACATATTCCTTAACACCTAAAGAATCTTCCGGATCTACACAGAAACACTCATAGCCATTTTCTCGCAAGGATCTCCTAACATCTCTCCTGCCATTCTTCGGCATCTCGCTTATTACATCATCTATACTCTTATCAAGCAGATGTATACATACAGTCTCCCAACATTTACCAGGAGAACCCATATCACAAGAAAGTCGAGCTCTTGGATCAAGATAATTTGGAACTCCGTGAAGAAGATATACGTTTTTCCAGGGCAGATTGCCAACAAGAAAACTTAATATAGAATCATAGCTTAGACCAAGCGTCTCTTTTGGAACACATGGAGAATCTAAAAGTGAAACGCGATTAATTGAAAAAATTTTTTTACACATAAAAACAGCCAAACCCAACGGGTAGGACTTTTTTCTTATTTCAACGAGACAAAGAGAGCCTCCTTGTGCAATAGCAATTTTTTCCCAAAAAAGAAGCTGCTGTGCACCCCCTAAAATAATATTCGGAGCGACAAACGAGTCACCATGGTACGTTTTTAAAAAATAGGGGATATCAACAAATCGCAAAGAGAGATCGTTGTTCACAGTAAAACACCTTCATCTAGAAAAAGTTCGTATAAAATCAAGGGCTTAGGGGACACTCTCTTAACCTTTTTAAATACCCTTCAGGCGCAGCAGTAATTAATATCTTGCTTTCAATATTCGTGTCAACCTCAAAATGCAAAGGTTTTCCATCCCGAGCTCTTCGCCCTTCCCCTTCACAGAGACGAAGATATTCACGAACCGCTGTTTTTGGGTTATTACCAACACCCCAGGGACGATCAGGAAATGTCGAATCAGGCAGGTCTTCTATGAGAGTATCAAATACAACGCAATAGCTTCCCTGCGAAACCAAAGGTGCGTACGCTTCCAGCTCAGCCAAAACATGGTCATGGGTATGGTTTGAATCCAACAGTACAAGGATTTTCTCATACCCCTGCACTCGATCATAGATCTGGCTTATAATCTCATCATCAATACTGTTGCCCTCTACCATATCAAGCTTATGAAACAAAGGATGAGCTTCAAGAGCGGCTTTGTTGTGAGGACGAATTTCAATATCAAGCCCAACAACTTTTCGACGACTCTTTTGGACGTCAAAATCCTCCCCCGCATCAGCCGCATCGCAGTAATCCAATAAAGCGAGCATAGCGGCACTCATGATAAGAGAGCCACCATGAGCTATCCCGGTCTCTACGATGCAATCAGGCCGAATTGACCAGATGAGTTCCTGTACAGCAATCATATCCTGAGGATATTGGATAATGGGGCGGCCTAGAGAGAAGAAGTTATACGAATACTTTGCGCAGATCGACTCCTCAAGAAAGCACTTCGCCCGACTGCGGAGCTTATCGTTGTCTCTGCTTTCACCAATTCGCTGGGCAACCTCTGTATTGAAATCATGATGATTGTTCATGATCATCCACCTTCCATAATCTGCATCCTGATGCCGCCCGACCAAGGGAGGCTACAATCTCATCTACATAGTTAGAATTCATCACAAATAAATTAAAAAAACCATCAAGCAATGGCAGAACAGCACCCGGGGATTCTATTTTTATGCCTGTTCCAGGGACAAACATACCCTGTTTCGATGGGTTGATATCAATAAGGTGGTCTATTTTTGCTCCCATACGTTCCATTAAAAGAGAGAATATGACACCCTTGCTGGCCCCCCCCCCAAACAACTGAAGGGTTGCACCGCCCCCTCTTAATCAATTCTCCAAAAAAATTTATGTTTTTCGTAAAGTTCTTGGGCATACAAACAGGCTCCCACACAAAAGGTTGCTGTTTCAGTGACCCTAAATCCGCTACAACATATAGATACTGGCCCTCAAAAAATGTCCCCATCTCGTAGATCCTGTCAAAGGCATTTGAGAAGTCAGAAAGCCTGAAGTAATTCACGTGTTCATAGAAAATATCAAACCAGGCCCGATGCTCACAGATCCAATCAAAACACGGCACTTCTATGTAAATCTTCATCTCTACACCTGGACTCGACAAAGATGCCAAGAAATCAAAGGGGTGGTGCAGGTGCTCCAAGACATGCCTGAGAATTAGGCTATCCCCAAAAGAGTCAAAACATGGCTCGTAATATTCTTTACGAATAGAGGGATTTTCTCCCTCATAGGCTGGATCAAAACCTACCGCCCGCCCGGTGGTAGATTTTTGCAACATCTCAAAAAAGAAACCTTTGCCACAACCGATCTCAACGATTCTCTTTTTGCTGTCAAAATGCCGTTTGACAATGCCAAGCACGCTTTCAAGATGAGCCAAAAACTTTTGCGAGTGGCCTTGCTCGTTCTGGTAAGAACTATCGTACACAACACGTCCGGGATCAAACAGTACATTTGTAACAACCCCCGTATCCGTATCCTGAGCGAGGGCGATCTCCCCCTTGGGGCAGTGGATCGCAGCGTCACGAGTCGCGTACATTTTATTTTGAAAGACAGGGAACTGTTCAGCTCTATACAAAATCCTATCTTCATCTATCATTATATATCCTCCTCGTAACGCCGTAACTTGGTAACATCCCCCCAAAAGGCCATAGGTTCGTAATCCGGGTATGGGTAATAGCCTAAATTCAGGTTTATAGCCCAACCATTCTCCTGTATCCACCTCTCCACAAGAGAACGGATGGAAACAGGCATACCGGAGGCAAGGTTGACAACACCGAGAGACGCTCTGTGGAGAGCAAAGGAAACAAGATACGACGCTACATCCTGAACCGACAAATAGTCTCTAAGCTGTTCCCCGGCAGACATGTTAAAAACTCGGTCGCCATCTTGAGTGGCTTGCCTCAGCTGAGAATAGAGTGTTTTCGAAGGCTGCCCCTCTCCAAAGAGGTAAAAAAGCCGCGCCCAAGTGAATCCAAAAGCCCGCTCTGCCTGCAGAAACTCAAGCTGCTTCCGCAAAGCGTCCTTTGCGTAGCCATAGGGCGTATGGGGTCTCGTGTCCAGATCCTCACGTAAAGGCCCTGATACGAGGCCATACTCAAAACACGTCCCGACAACCACAAGAGACGAAAGCCCTCCTTCAACCATCCCCTTCAAGAAAGCATACTGATGTGGCAGCTCATGTTCAATATGATGCAAAGACTTGTAGTTTGGCAAGCCTCCCCAAGCCAAATGCAACAAGACATCAGGCTCACCCAAAGCACAAAAAAGAGAGCCCGGCTCTGCATCATAGATATCCATAGCCCGTGCCGCAATATGTGGTCCCTCAGGCAAACGTCTTTTTTCATGGCCAACGGCGATGATATCGACATCATACCGCCCGAGCTCTAAGACCACATGACGCCCAATAAACCCCGATGCCCCAGTGACTGCAACTTTCATTGAAGAGGCTCAATTCTTTTCAACTCAGGCACAACAGTAACAAAACGCCCTCCCCATTCCCCAACGTAGCAATGCCTCTGCACGACTTCATCAACGATATTCCAAGGAAACACAATAACCGTCTGAGGTTTACGCTCTCGCAACTTCTCTGGAGACACAATAGGGATACGACTTCCAGGTAAAAACTTCCCCTGTTTTGAAGGAGCGCCGTCACAGACGTAGGGCAACAGATCCGAGCGAATACCAGAATAATTTAAAAGCGTATTGCCCTTTGCCGCAGCTCCGTATGCTGCCACGCTACGCTTGAGGCGTTTTTGCTCGATAAGATACATGACAAATTTATTTTTGATACTTTCCGCCTTTTCCTGGAAATTTTTATAGACATCAATCCCCCAAAGACCAAAGCGCTTTTCTTCCTCAAGCAACGCCTGTACTGAAGGAGATTCACGACGCCCGTCATTCTCGTGACAAGCGTATATTCGCAAACTGCCTCCATGTGTGGACAAGCTCTCCACGTGGAAAACCCTCAAGCCCGATTTTTCAAAGATACGGCGAACAGTCCCCAAAGAAAGATACGAAAAATGCTCGTGATAGATCGTGTCGAACTGCATGTGCCGGATCAGTTCAAGCAGGTGAGGGAACTCCATTGTGATGCTACCTGCGGGCTTGAGAACTACCTTAAGGCCCTTGACAAAATCATTGATGTCGGGCACGTGCGCCAGGACATTGTTACCCACCAAAAGATCCGCCATTCTCCCCTCAGCCGCCAATTCCTGCGCAAGCCCCGACCCGAAAAACTTCTGCACCACAGGGATACCGAGCCTCTCAGCCGCTCTCGCTGTGTCGGATGCGGGCTCGATACCAAGGCATGGAATCCCCCTCTCAACAAAATTTCTCAGTAGATATCCGTCGTTCGACGCAATCTCGATCACAAAGCTTGATCGGTCCAACGAAAGCTTCTTCGTGATATCTTCCGCATAGAGGGCTGCATGCCGAAGCCAGCTGCTCGAGACAGATGAAAAGTAGGCGTAGTCGGACCGGAAGAGCTGATTCGCCGCAGCAAAGTCCTCGGTTTGCACCAGCCAGCATTTATTACACACGAAAACTCTAAGAGGGAAATACACTTCAGGATTGTGAAGATCGTCTTTTTTAAGGTACGAGTTAGATGGCGGTGCACAACCAAGGTCTATAAACACATGTTTCAAAACCCTTCCACAATGTCGACACTTCATAGCAGAATCCCATTATAATTAAAATCTAAAAAAGACAGCTCTTTATCGCGGTCTGACCTGTCTGAAAGTTCCAAAGGCCATGTGATACCGATTATCTTATCCATCACATTTACCCCTCCTTCACTGTCGGGGCAATAGGGCGCCGTGTGAAGATAAAATAACTCACTTTCTGGTTCTAAAACCTGAAAACCATGAGCACACCCCTCAGGGATGACCAGCATTTTTTTAGACTCAGGCGCTAGCTCCTCCCCGTACCACTGTAAAAACGTAGGCGATCCCTGACGAAGATCGACAGCGACATCAAAGACACGCCCCCTCAGGCAGCGAACGAATTTCATCTCCCCATGAGGGGGATACTGAAAATGCATCCCACGGACAGCCCCAACCTGATCGGTACGGGAGTGATTGATCTGAACAATGTGCTTCTCGCCAAGTAGGGGAGCAAGCTCTTCTGCACAGAAAAAGCGAGCAAAGGCTCCCCGATGGTCTTCAAAGGATTGCGTCTCCACCACGAAAACACCAGCTATAGGCGTTTTGGAAATGTACATTTTTTTGTCCATGATAGTCTTGCAGCCGAGGCATCCGTGACATACGCCTTCAGGTGCTCGTCGCTACGAACGTCTCCCCTTTCCATAAAGCTTCTATACCATGTTGCAGTATAATACATCGATTTTTCGAGCCCCCATACAGGCTTCCATTCAAGCTCTTTCTGAGCCTTTTCGCTATTCAGGGAGAGAAAGGGGGCTTCATGTAGGTTTTTACGGTCAGACACATCACGCCACCGCAATTCGGGATAGTGCGATGCAAAAAGTTCGAGTATATGGGAAACCGTATTGCCACTTCCCTGGGCAGGCCCAAAATTCCAAGCTGTGGCATATTGCTCCCCCCGTTGGAGAAGTTTTTCTCCAAGAAGAAGATAGCCGCTTAGACAGTCAAGTACGTGCTGCCAGGGACGGGTAGCCTGGGGAGATCGAATTTCTAAAAGGTTCTTTTTTTCGATAGATCGCACCGCATCAGGTATGAGACGATCCTGAGACCAGTCTCCGCCACCTATAACATTTCCAGCCCGAGCAGAGGCAATGAAAGTTCTTTTTTCATGAGCAAAGAAAGATTTTCGATAGCTGTCTACAGCAATTTCACAGGCCGCTTTGGATGCGCTGTAGGGGTCATGCCCCCCAAGGGAATCGGCTTCATCATACCCGATAGGTCTTTCCTGCTCTCGGTAAACCTTATCAGTGGTGATGACAAGGACTGCTCGTAGGGATTCACAGAAGCGACAAGCCTCCAAAAGGTTGAGAGTACCCATGAGGTTGCTGTTCCATGTCCCCATGGGGTCCAGATAGGAAGCCCTGACAAGGGGCTGCGCCGCCAGATGAAATATCATCTCCGGTTGTTCTTTCTTCAGGATCTCTGTGATAGATTGCAAGTCGCATATATTCAGACGATATTCCCTAATGCTGTTATGGAGGAGATCCCAATGGTTTGGTTCCGTGGAAGGGTCCAAAGCTAATCCAGCCACATTTCCACCGAGACGTATAAGCCAGTGTACGAGCCAGCTTCCTTTAAAGCCCGTGTGTCCGGTGACAAGAATCTTAGTGTTATCGTAAACCTCACCAAAGAGACGCCTCACTTCCAGAGCCTCCACGGGGCTTTGCCGGAAATCCAGAGTTCTTCAAGCTGATTTTTTTCCCTCAGGGTATCCATGGGTTGCCAAAAACCGGAGTGACAGTAGGCCATAAGCTGATTATCCCGAGCTAGGTGCTCCAGAGGCTCCCGTTCAAGGCTGGTGCCATCCCCTTCAAGATAGTCGAAAACCTCCGGTTCCATAACGAAGAACCCCCCATTGATCCATGTACCGTCTCCTTTGGGCTTCTCCAAGAAGCTACGAACAGAACCACTTTTTTGCAGATCAAGGGAACCGAATCTCCCCGGAGCCTGAACAGCTGTTACGGTAGCAAGTTTGCCGTGATTTTCGTGGAATTTGACCAGAGCACCGATATCAATGTCCGCTACGCCATCTCCGTAGGTGAGGAGAAACGTTGCATTACCAACGAACTCCCGAACCCGCTTCACTCGGCCTCCGGTAAGTGTATGTTCTCCTGTGTCCACCAAGGTTACGCGCCAAGGTTCCGCCGAATTAGAGTGGAACTCCACCTTGTTTCTGCAGAGATCCACGGTGATGTTAGACATGTGCATACAATAGTTTACGAAGTATTCCTTGATGATATATCCTTTATATCCAAGACATATGACAAAGTCATTGAAGCCAAAAAAAGAGTAGAGTTTCATGATGTGCCAGAGGATGGGCGAACCTCCGATTTCAACCATAGGTTTGGGTTTGAGCACAGTTTCTTCACTTAGCCGGGTGCCAAGGCCTCCGGCAAGAATGATAGTTTTCATGGATCCTCCCTCTTATTCGTATCCGATAAAAGCTAAACCTATCCCCAAAGAGCTCGTACTACGGGCAACACGTCAACGCCAAAGACAGAATGTTTTTTAGATAGCATGCCATATTTTAGAAGTTTTGCATAAGGCAAAAACTTTTTGCCAAGTATCTTTTTTACCAGACTCCGCTGATGATACCGAGCGTTGCATCGGAGAAAAGAGTCCAACATGTTGCTAAAAAGATCTTCCCCGTATTCTCGAAAAATCAATTCTTTCGCCCGGGAAAAGTCTTGTTGTATCAAAGGGTCTTCCATATTTTCCCACGGAATAACGCGCTTTAATTTTTCACCATAGCTCCAAGAGGGTTTCCATAGAAACTCCCGAACATTCCACAAAAAGTCGAGAAAGGCCATCTTCCCCTCTGCAGCCATAACAGTGCCAAAAAAAAGCTCGTACCATTGATAATTCGAAAATTCTACTTCTGCCATAAGACTGTAAAATTTTTTAAGTTTTTGTGATGGATACATGGCGTAAAAGATATCTGCATAGTCACAGAAATAGCTTTGTACTCTCTCTCTCGATGTTGATGCTTCCACCTTTCTAACGACATTGTTGTTAAATGTGTCAAAAAAACGCCCGGGTAATTCTTTGATAAAACAAAGGGACCTTCCCCTTACGGAAACAAAAGAGGGGTTTTTACGTAAGAAGCTTCTTGCTTTTTCTACCCCAGAAAACAATACAAAATCATCGTCAGCACATTGAACTACATAGTCAAAAGCATCCATTTCGTTGGAAATACTTAGCATTTTTTGGGCAAATTCAAGCCCTGGACGGTGAAAATACTTGATGTTAGGGCAAAGATTCTCAGCATTTTTATACTTTTCTCTTGTGGAGTCGACATAAAGTACAGGAATTCCTGTTTGAGCGAAGTACTGTGTCGAAACATCAAGATTTGCATGTCGATTATGCGTAGGAACCAGGACTACACAATCACTAAGGGATTGCTGAGCATGCGGTAACTCGGATTCCATTTTTCACCACTCCTTTTGTTTATCAAATCAAGCACAACGCTCCTAGTTCTCCTGATGAATCATGTGAAGTGTAATACGCTCGTTCCAATATCACTATCGTTTTTCGCCCCTCTCTGGCAGTCACAAAACCATAAGATTGGACAGTACTATTGAGCATCCTCGGCAGATCTTTGTACAAAACATAATGTCCACCACCGTAGACACTTTTGGGATCGTAATTGACCAGTTCTGCATCGTTGTCCATAGGATGGGGTGTGTCAAAAGACCACTGCTCCACTTTGTTCATAGCGACACCGCCGATTTTAGCCGTACCTTTATCGCCCATAATGGTGATGCTACCCTCCAGGTTGTGAGGGTAGGTGAGCACGGAGACGTTGATGTTGCCCACGGCACCATTTCGAAATTTGAGGCCCACGGTGATGGTATCTTCCGCCTCAATACGTCGTCCCAGTGTGGATGAGAAGGCGTGGACGTCCTCAACAGCACCCCCCATCCACTGAACCATATCCACGTAGTGAGCTGCCTGGTTGGCGAGGCAGCCGCCGTCGAATTCCCACGTTCCCCGCCAAGGGGCCATGTCGTAGTATTCCTGTGGTCTGGTCCAGAAAACGTTGGAGGTTATCATGTGAATTCGACCAAATCGGCCTGCCTCCAGAGCTTTACGGAGCAGTACTATGGTGGGGTTGAGGCGGTTTTGCTTGACTTCCATGTAGAGCACCCCAGCATGGTCACATGCGGCGATGGCTTTGTCCACCTCTTTAAGGCTCGTACCCAATGGTTTTTCGGAGAGAACATTCACGCCAGATTCGGCAGCAACTACAGCATGAGCCGGATGAAGCCCCGAGGGAGTGCACAGAGCAACGAGGTCGATTTTTTCGTTTTGCAACATAGTTGAGTAGTCGGTATAAGCGGTACATCCGGCGTCATTAGCCGTCTTTTCGGTCCGCTCTCTGAGGATGTCACAACAGGCGACGAGTTTGAGGTCTTCCACTTTTTTGATAGCGGCCACGTGGCTGGCACTGATCCGGCCGCAACCGAGAATGGCGATGGTGTACATTGAGAGTCTCCTTTATAACTTTAAATATAAAAAGATCACTACGCATTTCCTCTGTTTTGTGCCAAAGAGAGCATTTTATCCAACAGTTTTTGCAGGCTTGGGCACTTTTTATATGCAAAATCGGGATCCAGGCGTTTGAAAAGTTCCCCACCGTTCACGACTTTTTTATAGGAACGTTTCACATATTTTTGGTACAAACGATCCAAAAGCTTCGCTGGAGGCTCGTTAAAATTTATCATCTCTGGATTTGCAATTTTAGAGGGAAATTTGATATTCTCAGGAAAAATGTCTGGCTGGCTCAAAAGCCAGGCTTCTATCTCATGAACGGCAAAAAAGTGAAAGAACCTCTCTTCGTTCACATCCCTCTCAATCTTATTCTTTCCCCATGCATAGCGCTCGTCGCTTTGCGTCTTGTCCTCAGGATAGAAGGTCGGCCCGTAAAGATCCAAAAGAGAGATGACGGCGATAATGTTATTTTGCGACGAACCATTCAAGTACATCCTCGCTTTTTGTGTAACGTCACTCAAAAGCTCCGACCAGCCATTAAAGCGTACCGGTTGAATTCCGACAGGTGACCTCAACTTGGGATCAAGCCATTTCTTCAGGAATTCAGGCAACGCTTTTGCTTCTGTGTAGCCTTCGACAAATAGGACAAATTTCATGACATTTGCTCCAGTTCGCCGGATTGGAAAAGGCTGCCAAGAGAGTAGCTTTTCAACCAATAGTCCAATTCGTCTCCATCAAGCGTTCGCAAAACTGTTTCTCCATCGTTCCACGCAGAAACTGTGGTAACCGGTTTTGTCTCCCCGAAAGCGTCCAGCAGCTGCGTCGAATGCGTTGTCAGAATAACCTGAGAGCGAGAGGCCGCATCAATAGCATACTCAGCAACAAGCGGTAACATTGATGGATGAAGCCCTGTTTCGGGCTCGTCTATGGCAATAACCGGCGAGGGAGAGGGAGTTGCAAGCACTGCCAGCAAAAAGAGGAATCGAAGTGTTCCATCAGACATTTCCGCTGCCGACTGCTCCCGTTGCAGCGACTTCCAGCGAATCCGCATCTGCACCCTTTGGTCGGAGGCAGGAGGGAAGATGAGCTCTTCAAAGTCATTTCCAAAAGCACTCCTCATAGCGGAATTGATGTCTCTCTTGAATTCCCGATCACTTGTGTAGAGTGTGTGCAATACCGAGACGAGATTCTGTCCGTCTGGATCGACGTGCTTTTCCATTCGGGAAACGACAGGACTTCGTAAAGAGGCGTCCCTGTTGGTATGAATGTCATGATAAATAGATATTGAAGCCAACCATTTCTGAAAGGGGGGAATCCGCGGATTATGTGTGAACGGACCGGATGTCAGAGAAAGAAGTGTCTCCTCATCCGAGACGAACTCTTCAGGGGTGGTGAAACGGCTTTGAGATGCGTCGAAAATGACAGCAGCCTTCCCCGTCCGATCAAGAAATATGAATGGCTCATCTTGAGAACCAGAGCGTACCTCACGATAATTGGTCAATCGTTCGCTTCCGATTCTGTATGCGCTCCCACCGCCCAAGCCCAACATTTCAAGCTCGTATTGCTCAGGAAGACGATTATCATTTAGAGACGTTGTCTTTAGAACACATTTAATTGAGCTGGCTTTTCCGTCCCAAACTATAGGATCCATTCCCCCAAGTGACTGTACATGCTTCCCCAGCCTGCCCTGCGCAGACAGAGAGAGTAGCTCTAAAAAGCGCAACAGGTTGGACTTGCCGCTTCCGTTAGGGCCAATGATAACGTTGAGGTCACCCGGATGCCAGCTTGTTTTTCGAAAAGAACGGAAACCTTCGATGTCGAGTTGTTTTATTTTCATAACACAGACTCCTTTTATAGCAGGTGAACGTTAGTTAGAGCCGAACGGCCTTCACTCAAAGCTGGAGCCAGAACATTTTTAGTATCGAAGATTATTTCTGCATTTTGGATGAGCATGTTGTAATCCACGTTATGCCTGTGGGCAGTCGTTATCACCACGGCATCGAAGGTTTTCAAACTCTCAGCCTTGAGAGGCACCGATCTTTGCTCCTTGCCGTTTCTCCAGACGCTGGGGCAATATGGATCATGATAGAGAACCTGCGCTCCCTTAAACTCCAGAATATCCCAGACTTTGAGAGCCGGGGACTCTCGAAGATCGTCGATGTCGCCCTTGTATGCAACCCCCATCAGGAGAATCCTGCTTCCGTTGAGAGGTTTTTGTCGATCATTGAGGAGATCCATGAGTCGTTCCACTACATGGCCCGGCATGGCGTCGTTGATTTCACCGGCGAGTTCGATAAGCCGAGTGTGATAGTCGTATTCCCTGGCCTTGTAGGTGAGGTAGAAAGGATCCAGGGGAATGCAGTGCCCACCGATGCCAGGACCTGGATAGAAGGGCACAAAGCCAAAGGGCTTGGTGGCTGCCGCCTGGATGACCTCCCAAACGTTGATACCCATCCGATGACACAGTACGGCCATTTCGTTGGCCAGGGCGCAGTTGACGATACGGAAGGTGTTTTCCAGAATTTTTGTTGCCTCGGCCTCTTTTGGGCTGGAGACCACGAAGACGGGAGCGTCCAGAACGGATTCATACAGGGTTTTGGCGATCTGCGCACAACGTTCCGTGCAGCCGCCGACGACTTTTGGGGTGTTGCTGGTTTTGTACGTTGCGTTGCCAGGATCGACTCGTTCGGGGCTGAATGCGAGGTAGATGTCCTGCCCCACGACAAGGCCCGAACTCTCAAGCAATGGCTTGAGAATTTCCTCCGTGGTGCCGGGGAACGTCGTGGACTCCAGCACCACGAGCATGTCTTTATGGATGCGGCGAGCGATCTCAGCAGTGGAGTTTTCCACATAGGAGAGATTGGGCTGCTTGAATTTGTCAAGAGGCGTGGGGACACAGATGGCAAGCACGTCACAATTTTCAAGTCGATCAAAATCGGTGGTGGCGGATATCCGTCCGCATTGCACTAACGAGACAAGCTCCTCGGGGACGACATCGCCGATGTAGTTTTCGCCCCGGTTGACTTTGTCGCATTTTTCCTGTTGGACGTCAAACCCGACCACGGTGAAGCCAGCCTTGGCTTTTTCAACCGCCAGGGGAAGACCGACGTAGCCCAGGCCGATGACGCCGATCCTGGCCGTTTTATCCTTTATTCTGTCCATCAATGCCATGTTCGGGTCGATCTCCTTTATCCTTCATAGAATGTCTGATTTTCTATGAGCTGTTCTTCTGGAACCGGTTTCATCTCTTTTGCCGGACATCCAATAACGACGGTCCGTGCCGGGACATCCCTTGTGACCACAGCACCAGCCGCCACGAGGGCATCCGGGCCAATCTCCACGCCTGGGAGGAGGGTGGCGTTGACACCTATACGAGCGCCGCGACGAAGGATTGGGCCGGCGAAGTGTTTTTTTCGTTCCTCGGTGCGCCCCAGGTAGTTGTCGTTTGAGAAGGCAGCGCAGGGCGCGACAAAACAGTAGTCCTCAACAAGGCTCACGGCGGTAATATAAGCGTTGCTTTCTATTTTACATCGTTTTCCAATGGTCGTTTTGTTCTCCACGGTGACTCCTCGGCCGATGATAGTGAGCTCGCCGATAGAGACATTCTCCCGGACCGTCGCTAAATCACCGAAGAAGACCCGATCCCCCACCTCAACTCCGCGGTAGATCACGCAGTAGGCCCCTACCGTGACCGATTTTCCCAGCACCAGAAGAGGAAGTTCTCGAGACTCGCCTGTGGTGACAGAGAGTCCTGCCTTGACAGGAGATTTGCCCAGGATGGCTCCATCCAAAATTATGGAGCCAGCGCCTATCCGAACACCGGACCTTATAAGCACGTTATGGCCGATCTGAACGTTTTCGCCGATCTGGACGTTCTTCTCTACCACCACATTTTCCCCAATAGTTACGCTTTCGGGGCAGGGGCTGCTTATCATATGGTAACTCCTTTCAAAAGCGATTGAAAAGCTCGTTTACCTTCAAAGAGGGGCAACGGTGTCCAGCCAGAGACAAATAGCGGAGCTCTTTCGAGTAAAAATACTACTTACAAAAGTAGCTGTCACATGTCAATTAAAAGCAACCTCACCGCCCCACGCGCATGGAGTTGAGGATAACCGAGATGGAACTGAAGGTCATGGAGATCTCCGCCACAGCGGGGTGCAGGAGCCCTGACATAGCGAGGGGAAGGGCTAACAGGTTGTATCCAAAGGCCCAGTAGAGGTTTTGACGGATGACAGTGAAAGTCGTTCGGGAAATGCGCACGCCCTGGGCGATTCGGTCCACTCCGCCGGAGACGATGACTATGTCGGCGCTGTCGATGGCAAGGTCGGCGCCTGAACCCACGGCGACGCCTACATCGGCACCCTTAAGGGCTGCGGCATCGTTCATACCGTCGCCGACCATGAGGACTTTACCCCCCCTGCTCTGTTCGGATCGGACGATGTCCAGTTTATCCTCGGGCCGGATTTCGGCGTGTACGTCCTCCTCAGGAATGCCCACGGCTCGAGCCACAAGACGAGCGGCTCCCCAGTTGTCACCGGTGGCCATAACGGGCCGGATGCCCAGTTTTTTCAGTTCCTGTATGGCGTCATAGGCTTCAGGACGGATGGGGTCTTCTAAAGCCAGGAAGCCTTTGATCTCATCGTCGCATCGAACTTCCACCACGGTGCGTCCCAAGTCGACCTGTTCTTTGTATGCATCTATGGAGAGAGGGCGACCGAGAATCCAGGTCTGCCCTTCAAGTACGGTCCTCAGGCCTTGGCCGGCCTCTTCGTTTATCTGGTCCAGCTCCAGAGCGGGAGCGTCCAGCCCTGCTATAGCTTTAGCAAGAGGATGGTTTGACTGGGATTCCATGGCAACGGCAACGGCGAGGGACTGATCGTCCAACTCTTTGTGGGTGACCACCGGGTGTCCCTCGGTGAGGGTTCCTGTCTTGTCCAATATCACGACCTGAACGTCGCCAGCCGTCTGGATGGCCTCGGCGTTGCCTATTACGAGACCCTTGCGGGACGCTGCACCGGTGCCGGTGATGAGAGCCATGGGAGTTGCAAGCCCCAGCGCACAGGGGCAGGCTATAACGATAGTCGTTACAAATGCGAAAAGCCCTACGGACAAAGGATCACGGGCCTCAACGACCCAGGGCAGGTACGTTCCCGCTTTATCCAGGAGCCAGCCAAAGTGGTCCACGCCAAAGAACCAAAAGACCCCCGAGGCCAGAGCCAAGAGAGCCACCACAGGGACAAAAGCCCCAGTAAGTCGATCAGCAAATGCCTGAATGGGGATTTTGGCCCCCTGGGCTTCTTCGATGAGGGCGATCATTCGGGAGAGAAAGGTGTCTTCACCGGTTCGGGTGACCGATATTTCCAGATTTCCCGTGACGTTGACCGATCCTCCGGTGACGTCGTCTCCCTCGCCCTTGGTGACCGGGATGGGCTCACCGGTGATCATGGATTCGTCAACTGCGGATGTCCCTTTGGCGATGAGGCCGTCGGCTGGGATACGCTCTCCTGGGTGTACGGACAGAGTCATTCCCTGAGTTACGGCTTCGATGGGCAGGGTGACGGCTTCGCCGTCCTTCAATATCCGGGCCTCTCTGGCCTGGATGCCCACCAATGCCCGTATTTCCTTGGCAGCCCGATCTCGCAGATGAGATTCGATGTATCGGCCTGTGACGTGAAGGGCAACGATCATGGCCCCCACGGCTCCAAAGGACGTAACCTGAATCCCCACAAGGCCCAAAAGAGCTGTGGACCAGGCAGCCAGAGCTCCCAGACACACGAGAACGTCCATGTTGCCGTGAGCGTGGGTGACGGCGATCCAGGCACCTTTCATGGAGGAACGACCAGCACCGAAGAGAACCAGCGCACCGCCAAAAATCTCAAACCAGCGGTACCCCGGGATATGATACCCCATCATATGAGGGATCATGAGACCCATGAGAGGAGCGGCGACAACCCATGCAAGAATGAGGTTCCGCCGGGCCAGGGCGTATCGTCGGGCCTCCAGGTCCTGGGGACGCTCCCGGGAGACGGCATAGCCCGCTTTGACGACAGCGTCCTCCAAGATCTCCAGTGGAACGGGCTCATCCAAAACGACAAAGGCAGTCTCGGTGGCCAGGTTGACCGCTGCGAAGACGACGCCTTCGACCTTGGAAAGTCGTTTTTCGACGATCCGGGAACAGGAAGCACAGGTCATACCGGTGACCGTGAGGGAGACTGTCTCCCTCCGGTCACCGGGTGCAGAACGGCTCACGATCGGATTGGTGGGGACCAATCAGGCCCCCACCTCCCGAGCCTCATATCCACCATCGTCCAGGGCAGTGAGCACAGCAGCCAGAGATTCAGCCTTCACTGTGACAGTCCTGGCCTGAAGGTCCACTGAGAAGTCAGGCACTCCCAAATCCTGAAGTATTCTGGTGATGCGGGCCTCGCAGTGGCTGCACGACATGTCGGGCACGGACAGAGTGTACGTCATCATGCTTTTTTCCTCCTTATAATTATGAAATAATTATAAATGGACTACGAAAACGGTTCCCCGGGATCTACATGGCCCCGGGGGCACTCGTTCTACGAATCGTTTCCTCCATATCTCGCTTGAGCTCCTCGGGGAGGCCGATGATATCCAGAGAGAGGAAGCCCTTGATGATGAGGGACCGAGCGTCATCCTCCGGTATGCCTCGAGCCATAAGGTATTCGATTTCCTCTTGGTCGATCTTGCCAACGGCCGCCTCGTGAGACATCTCCAAGTCGCTGCATCGGGCTTCAAGCTCAGGAACAGCGTGGATAAGCCCTTTGTCAGAAAGGAGGAGACCATCGCACTCCAGGTGAGCTTTAACTTGGGGGACCTCACCGATCAGATGTCCCCGAGCGTAGATGGTACCGCCGGTGGACACCGCCCGGGAAACGACCTCCGCCCTGGTCTCGGGCGCTCGAAGGACAACCCGTGAACCTGAGTCAATCATAGAACCCGGAGCTGCTAAAAAGACGCTGTTGAAGGTAGCCACAGCCCCTCGCCCCTGGAGGATAGCCGTCGGATACATGGTCAGATCCCTGGCGGGCTTGAGACAGATATAATTGGAGATGAAGGTGCCCCCCTCTTCAACCACGATGGTGCTTCGGGGCCGAACGGCCATCTCCTCGGCCCAGTTATGGACCATGGTGAAGGATAAGGTGGCGCCCTTTTTGACGTAAATCTCCGAGACTCCGACATGAAGCCCTGAGCGGACGTCGTCGGAGGTAGCGCAGCCGCTCAGAATATGCAGGGATGAGTTTTCCTCTGCAATGACTACGTTATGGACATCCTGAGCCATACGGTCCTGAGCCAGGTAGAGGCATGTCTGAACTGGTTCCAGCACGTGAGATCCAGGACGAGATCGGATGAAATACCCACCCTCCACATGAACATCGGCTTGATGGGTAAACTGGTCCTTGTCTCGATCCACACCCCGCCACCAATAGTCTTTCAGACCATCATAAAGCTCCAGAGCTGTCAAAATAGGGAGCATTTCCACATCAGGACTTGAGGCGGCACAGTGGACCGTCGAGCGATCGGTGAGCATAAAGCTGCCCGCCACATTGGCCTCTGGGTCTATCCCACTTTTAAGGAGCGTTCGCCGATCTTTTTCCGGGAGGTCGGCCAGCCGCTTGACCAACGGACGCTGCGGAGCCTCCTCCCGATAGGCTTTCAAATCGATGTCCATCATACACGACCTCCTTCGCTCATCATGCAGCGAAAACACTCAGAGTAGCCATTTTTCCGGATGTCCTCAAGGATATCCCGGGCATTACCGGAGCAAGCGATCCGGCCGTCCATCATGACGTGCCCCCGATCCACGTTGACGTAGTCCATGATGTTCCCCGTATGGGTGATCAGAAGCCCCGCCTTGTGACGACGTTCTCTGAGCTCTTTCACGGAGAGATCTCTTCGACAACCGTTCCGATCAGCACACCCGGAGCCGCAGAGACACCCCAAAGGCGCCTCCCGACCTAAAAGAGAGGCCGAGGCCCGGCCGATGAGGGCCATATTCTCGAGGTCAACTCCTGACTCAGGCTCGTCCAGAAAGACGAGTTCTGGCTTTTGAAGAAGAAGTTGAAGCATCTCCACCCGTTTCAGCTCACCACCGGAGAGGCCAGCGTTGACCTCTCGATCCAGAAAAGGAGCCACGTGGAGTGTCTCAGCCAGGGAATCGATCTCGGCAACATCACCTTTGTCGCATATTTCCAGAAGGGACCGAAGCCGAACTCCATGAATGGTGGGTGGCCGCTGAAAAGACATGCCCACGCCCAGCCTGGCCCGTTCGTCAACCGAGAGATCGGTGATATCCTGTCCTCGAAAAAGAATAGCTCCCTGAGTCACCGTGTATTTACCCAGCCCCATAACGCTGGCCAGCAGGGTCGTCTTGCCCGATCCGTTGGGCCCAAAGACAGCGTGAACCTCCGACTCACCGATCTCCAGGGAGACCCCTTTAAGCACTTTCTGTCCGTCCACCTCCACGTGGAGGTCACAAACCTCAAGCAGTGCCGTCGATTTCACGTTCATTCCTCCCATGTTTTTCTTGGTTTTAGTGTACAAAAGATGATGCACATATGGCTGAGTTTCCCCACATACATCATAAAAGATCATACATATATGCAAATTATACCAAGAGAAGAAGAACCCGTCAGGGCATTTTTACGGAAACAGGGCCTTCACAAAGAGAGGAATGCCGTGTATAATCTCAAAGGTCAATATATGTCAAAGGGGGTCTGTCCCATGTCAGTACAGTACAAAGATTATTACGATATTCTTGGGGTCCCCCGAAGCGCCGACGCATCGGAGATCAAGAGAGCCTACCGAAAGCTTGCAAAATGCTATCACCCCGACGTCACCACCTCGAAGGAGGGGGAAACCCGGTACAAAGAGATAAACGAGGCATACGAGGTTCTCAAGGACCCGGAAAAGCGAAAACTCTACGACCAGTTGGGTCCTAACTGGCAGGGGGGCCAGGGTTTCACGCCTCCTGGCGGAGGGGTGCACGTGGATTTTGGCGGCGATATGGGGGGATTCAGCGACTTTTTCCGAACCATCTTCGGCGGCATGGGGATGTCTATGAACGACGACATGCTCTTTCATCCCTCGGGACCACGTCGAGGACAAGACCAGGCGGTGACCCTGGAGCTCTCCGTTCGAGACGCCGCCACCGCTCCGATCCGGCGAACCGTGACCCTCCAAGGGCCAAGAGGTCAGAGAAACCTTGAGATCAACCTGCCTCGAGGCATAACCGACGGAAGCAGACTGACCTTGAAGGGACAAGGAGCCCCCTCCCAAAGCAGTGGTCCAAGGGGGGATCTTAAGGTAACTATCCGGCTAGCCCCGGATCGGGATTTCTCCGTCTCAGGGCACGACTTGACCACGTCGGTAACGGTGAGCCCCTGGGACGCCGCCCTGGGGATGGACGCTCTGGCAGTACCCACTTTGAACGGAACGGTGAAGGTAAAACTTCCACCAGGAACCCAGGCAGGGCGTCGGCTTCGCCTCGCTGGCAAGGGGCTACCTCTCCGAGGAAAAGGCTCGGGGGATCTCTACGTGTCGGTTGAGGTTTTTATTCCCACAGATCTGACGGAACATCAAAGAGAACTCCTTCAGAACCTCCGTCAAAAATGGAACTCAACTCTGTAGCGACGCGAATACCAAAGAAGCGATGCCGGACAAGTCCGGCATCGCTTCTTTGGTATTTTTCATGTTATTTTCTAATACTATTTAACCCACTTAGCCATTTTTTCGGGCTTGAGGTTTTCCAGGTACTGATCAAAGTTGAAATCGGAGAGCTGAATGGTCGGCCACCAGTTCGACAGAGCCGGATCGTTGATAAGCTGTGCGAATCCGGCAGAACCATAGCGCATATGAGCATGCTTCTGTCCCTTGTCGTGACCGTGGAACTTTATCATAAGGAGATAGCGATACGCGTTGGAGAACGCATTAACATCGATCCCCTCAAAAGCATACCAGGAAGTACCATCCTTGCAGATCTCACCCCGATATTCGTACGTGACCTTAACAGGGGCGACCCAATCCACCGGGGAGAAGAAGGTGACGGTGTTCCCCGAGACCTCAAGCTTGCTAAAATCAGTGTAGTACATGAGCTTGGTTTTGTCGATAACGTCCTGGACGGAGAAGTCCTTTCCTATAGCTTTACAGGCCTCGGACAACTTCTCGAAGAAGGGCACGGCTTTCTTCTCATTCCAGTATGGAGACCTGCTCAAATGGGTTCCTTCCCAATCCTTGAGAGTGACCTTTTCTGTCTGAGTTTCGGACGCAAATGCTGGGGCCAGACTAAAAAGGGCCAATACAGCTATTAAGGCTACCGAAAGAAACGTGACGCGACTACGACAGAACATACGCATAATGCAAAACCTCCTAAAATTATAGTGTGTACGGGCAAATCACAAAGGTAGTTTATACTAACTTTGTGGCTTGCAGCATATCCTGAACAGATTGTTTGGTCAAGAAGCGTATGACACGTTCTCGATACAAAATTACACGTTTACTCGTCGCTTCTTCGCCGTTTGCCTCGATTCTCGCCGTAGGTGGGAAAAACTACTCCTTCTCCTGAGAGACAACCCATACAGAGAGTGCTTCCAGGCTCGTCAGGACTTGGTTTTGGCCATTCACCTCGACCTCTACACCCCGATCTCGCCCATCGTCCACTCGGCGTATAACCACGTTTGGCATAAAGCCCTTCTCCCTGAGAATCTGACGCTGTTCACCTCCAACGGTCAATCGGAGAATCCGAGCATTCTCCCGAGGCAGGAGCATGGAAAGAGGGATAGAGAGGTGCTCCGGCTCCAGAACAAAGCGGTTCATCGCCTCCACCCAGGGCTGTTCCTGTGAACGGGCCTTGCAGAAAAAGTCTACAAAGGCCGTAAGCCGACGCTCCGATTCGGGGGTGAGAGAGTGTTCTACGGCACAGGCCATTTCCCCGGCAACCTTGTCGTCCACTCCAAGAACCTCGGAGAAGAGAAAGGTCATATGTTGATGACGTCTGTAGGTTTCCAGGGCCTTGTCTCGACCATCCCGAGTCAGTTCAATCTTACCGTAGCGCTGATGCTCCAGAAGGCCGAGCCCTACCATTTTTCGGACCGCCACTACAACAGTTGCCTTTCGCACCCCAAGACGCGCGGCCAGCTCGGTAACTGACGGAACACCGCCCTCCAGTTCAATCTCCAGGACCGTCTCCATATAGTCTTCAATTCTCTCCGTGATGACCATGCTCTCACCACTTTCTGTATGTAAATACAATGTCTATGAGTATACATATAAGTCAAAACTCCGCATCCAGCATACTCAAAGAATTTGCGCATGTCAAATCAAGCTAACTTTTCAATAAAACAGAAAGCTATTGAAAATTTTCCAGCCTGTGTTGTATGATAGCAGCGAAATTCAGTTCTCCCAAGGAGGTTGGTAGCATGAATCAGCCTGACGCCCCAATTAAGCGAAGTCTCGGCAGAATCGTGCTGTACTGTCTACTCCTCGCCCTGCCCATCTCCGGAGCGTTCCTATTGACAGAAAAACGCATGAAAAACCTAGAAGAAGAGGGCAGGATCAATATCATAAAAGTTCAGGACATCCAGAATCTTCAACAGCAATCTCGGCTGATTCAGCATATGTTGAATCGTGTAAAAAACGATGCCCGCTTTTTATCTCGCCTCCCGTCCATAGCCAATATCCTTAAAAAAGGGACAAAAAATGCGCTCACAGAGCAAGTCCTCCTTTCCATGGCAACAACCTATGGAAACTACGACCAGATTCGGCTTATAAATGCTTCGGGCGATGAGGTACTCAGGGTAAATTACGACGACGGATCGCCTCGAGTCGTGCCCCAAAATGAGCTTCAAAACAAGGCCTCTCACTCTTATTTCTCCGACGCCATGACAATTAGAAGCCCCGATCTGATCGCCATCTCCCCTTTCGATCTCAATATCGAACATGGGAAGGTGGAGATTCCGTTCAAACCCATGATCCGCATCAGCATTCCTATCGATGAAGGCGAGTCGCGACTTGGAGTGTTGGTTTTGAATTTCTTAGGAAATAAAATTTTCAAATTAATGGATGAGCTGCGTTTCTCCAGCCGTTCATCTGTGGGGCTGCTCAATCAAGACGGATACTGGCTACAGGGCTTTGATCCCGAAGATGCCTGGGGCTTCATGCTTCCAGAGCGTCTGAACCGAAATATCTTCAACACAATGCCCGATGAGGCTCAAAAAATATACGCTCAGAACTCAGGTCAGTTTCAAACGGAATCTGGAGAACTAATCTCCTTTGCCACTATACGCCCCATGAACACCAAAGAGGGCATCTCCAGTCAGGGGCTGAACTTCTGGAAACTCATTTCCCGGACACCCGCCGAAGTAATCAATGAGCTGCAAATTCGAAGACCTTTCGCCCTAAAATCATTGATAGTCGTAGTTACGATTTTCCTGGCGACCTTATTTGCCTCCGTGTTCCTGGAGGAACGTCGGGTTATCAACAAGCAATTTTACCGAGAGCGCTTGGTAGATAAGGTAACTGGGACGTGGAATCGCCAATACATAGCTGAGTACGTAACCAAACATACCTCGCAGGAGGAGAAGATGTCCCTAGCTCTGGTCGACCTGGGTAATTTCAAAAAAGTCAACGATTTGTTGGGACACGATGTGGGCGACCAGGTGCTCCGCCAAGTTGCCGAAATTTTTCAACGGTGCATCCGCCCCGAAGACCAGCTCTCGCGTCACGGCGGAGATGAGTTTCTTCTCGTGTTTCCAGACACTGACTGCACTACGACAGAGAAGATCATGAAGCGCCTGGCTACGGCGGTCCGACAGGAAGTCCTTCCCGACGGTCCCGTGACGGTCGAGGCCGATTGGGGTGTCGCCCAGGTGAAGAAGGGACATTCTATGAAGGAGGCCACTGTCGAAGCAGATCGACGAATGTACGCCTATAAAAAAGCCAGAAAGGAACGGCAAGGGATCACGGACTGATAGAGATCAAGAAAGATGTAGGTATGGACACCCCTCAATTATGAAAAGATGAGGCCCTGTCGGCCTGGTTATGTTCGCCGCCTCTCGTCCCGTATAGTCGAAGATGATCCAACCTCGGTCATGGTCTATTCGAAGACTCCATCGGGTATGTCGAATTGACAGAGTATAGTCAGTCATATCCCTGAGGAAACGATCCACTTCTCGAAAGATGTGGGCAAAAGCTTCTTTGAATTCTTCCCAGCTGAGGGGAATAACCTGAATCAAAACTCTCACCTCCCACCAATAAAGCATACCAGTCATGGGAAAGGGTCGTCAAGGCGGCTTTTCCGTATATATGCCTATGGATAAATGTCGGTTTTTCTGGTATAAGTGTCTTTGTTTTGCACAATCAACAAATCTTTTGATAAACAGTTGGAGGAGTTTCTGTGATGAAAATACGCACACGCGCCCTACCCCTTGCCTTAGCTGCAACCCTGCTTTTGACTGGATCAGTCCTAGCAGCTGATAAAAAAGCCGATGAGGTTCTGGCTACCGTGGGAAAAGAGTCTGTAACTCAGGCTGACCTCAACCGCGTGGTTGAAGGGGCCCAGCCTAATCAAAGAGCGTATTTCAGCTCCCCCGAGGGGAAACGGGCACTGGTGAACGACATGGCCAACTCGCTCTTGTTCTACCTCTGGGGGAAGGATAATAAGCTCCAGGAGACCGAAAAATTCAAAGAGACCATAGCCGAGCTAGAGAAACGGGTGATTACCGGCATGGCTATGGAGAAAATCCTGAGCGACGTGTCAGTTTCCGAGCAAGACGTACAAACCTTTTACGATGAACACAAGGCCGCCTTTGAGGTTCCTGAGACGGTCAAGGCCAGTCATATACTCATTCAGGTTTCTAAAGACGCTGGAAAGAAGGACTGGGAAGAGGCCAAGAAAAAACTTGTGGTACTTCGCAAGGACATCCTGGCAAAGAAGATCAGCTTCGAGGATGCTGCCAAGGCCAATTCATCTTGTCCATCTAAAGCCAGAGGCGGCGACCTGGGCTTTTTCACCAAGGGCCAGATGGTTCCTGAGTTCGACGAAGTGGCATTCAAGACCAAGGTAGGCGAGATCAGCGCTCCGGTGAAAACACAGTTCGGCTATCACCTGATCAAGGTGACAGACCATAAAGACAGCTCTATTAAGCCATTGGACGACGTGAAGGACGATATTCGACAGCAGCTCCTCCAGCAGAAGCAGCGGGAGACCCTCACTTCTTATATCAAGAAGCTTAGAGAGATGTATAAGGTAACGATCAATCTCCCCGAGCCGGCCTCTTCGGACATCTCGGCAGACGCAGGAAACTAAAAGAGTTCTCTACGAAAAGGCGCCTCCTGATCTTTACGAGGGGCGCCTTTTCGTATATGAGAACTATGGATCGTCGGAGCCACCAACGATTTGTTGAATGAGCCCCTCTAAAATCTGATCCTTTACTTGATCTCCGGCTTCGTCACCCTGTGAACCGCCCTCTCCCGTAGGAATGTCAACCTTTATCCGTATTTTAGGTTCGGTAGTCTCTGAATCTCCAGGTAGAGAGGGAATACTGGACCCCATCGGAGTCTCGTCTTTGATCCGAAGTTCGGAGACCTCAGGGGCTTCTCTGCTACCACCCAGGTGAAGTTGAACTTCCCGAAAATCGTTCCTGGAATAGCCCCCCACGAGCTCTCCCAGTAGATCACTGACCAAAACTCGAGGATCCCTGATCTTGTCCAGAATGGACGCATTCAGGATACTCTTGAGTGCTCCCAAAAAAGAATTCAAGGCCTTGAGATTGACCTCCCCTACACACAATAAATCCAACTCTTCCCCCTTCTGAGAAGTGACAGCGTTACCCCATCGCACAGAGCCACTCGCAGCCACGTATTTAAACACGGGGTCATGAGGCCATGCCGAGGCTCTGCCTCCCGGAAGTATGAAAAGTTCATTGCCGCTCAAGTTGAAGTTAGCCGAGATGTCCCTGATTTTCAGGGGGACACCCTTGGTGACGGACTTGAGTACGGCGAAATCCCGAAACTCCACTGAACGTCCCTTGAGGTAGCCATCGATGTTCATGAGGAAGGCGCGGCCAGCAATGCCCGAGATATCAAGCCTCACGTCCACGCTCCCAGCCATACTCCCCGAAAGATCCGTACAGTCTCTCATCAGAGGAGCCAGATCGGCACTGACCACTGATACCCGCCCCTTCCAGGTTTTTCTGCCAAACGCCACCCCAAGGTCAGCCACGGCCTTTCCTCCGTACACCTGAGCCCGTCCTTCCATAACCCGAAGTTTTTTCTCCGTAAGAGTGAGGGGGATATCAACCGACCGAAGGTGAAGCCCTGCAATAGATATCTCTTCGGAACTCCCCCTGCCCGAGGCATTAAGGCGGCCTCTTGACCAGAGCCCCGTCAGATCCAGATTCACCCGACCGGAACCGACGCCCTCCAAGACAGGGGAGAGGGCTGTCAGGGGCACATCCTTACCTGATGCGACGAACCGAATTCCCCAGGCGCCCTCCTGAGGAACGAGATCACAGGAAGCGACAATACGCCTGTCTCCGAAGAGACTGGAGGCCCGAAAGGAGACATCATCCCCCCGTCTCAGATATCCCCCCAAGTCGGCACTGACAAATGATACGTTCCCCACCTGGATTCGAGGGGCCACTGCTCGAGCGTACAGCTTACTCCGGCCTAAAGGGCCGAGAAGATGAAGCTTGCCCGAAACGGTACCTCCCATGGAGACATCTTTGGGCATAAATCCCCGGATATCCAGACCGTCAACCATTGCCTCCAGATCCAGGGCCCCCTTCTTCTTTCCTGAAGACAGCCGGACCCAGCCACCCCCAGTGAGGGGAGCTCCCCCAAGCTGCCCTTTCATGACAGAGACCAGGCGATCCCCATCTGTATCTAAACGTACCGAGAGGTTCTCCAGAGGAAAGAAGCCCACGTCAATTCGAGGGGCCTGAGCCGAGACGTGGATTTTAGGGGCACCAACACTTCCGGTCAGCGAAAAGCGGGCATCGACGATGCCCTCCCCCTCCAGATCCCCGAGCCCCTGAAAAAGCTCTTTACTCTTCATCTCTCTAAGTTGACCTGAAAAATTCATTGCGCCAGACTTCAAGAAAAGATCTCCCGAAAGAGCAAGTTTTCCACCATATAACGAGGCTATACCCTCACGAACGGTCAGTTTATCTCCGTTCAAAACCAAGTCGAGATGGGGACGGGCCAGAGGAAGGACGTTAACGAAATTGATCTCTTGAGACTTCAGCTTCGCCGTAAGACGTCCGGAACCGGAGCCAATCTGCCGATAGGTCCAGCGACCATCAACACTCCCCTTAAGGGCTAGATTTTCAAGAGAAGGCAGGATGCGAACCAACCCAGCTCCTTGCACGCCCTGCACTGTTCCTCGGAAAGACGTCTTGAGTTCAGGTGAAAAACGAAAGCGACCGGCACCAACCAGAACGCCGTCAGCCACGGACAGAGTGAAAGAAGGCAGCCGAATCAGGCCATCATCGTATTGGATCGTCCCTGTGGCATGAGAGAAAGCGACACCCACGGCCCGAGGCTTACGTATCGTCACGTTCCCGGTAATCGTCGGAGAGGTAGGGATTCGTTGAACGTGAAGGTCGGCATCCACAAGCCCTTCCAGATCCTCGGGAATTCCCAGGCCGGTTGGCAGCAAGTCCGCCTGCACTCCTCGAACCGTCACGTTCAGATCCATGTCACGAGATACCGCGTCCAGCCCTCCCTTCAGGGCAACGGTACCACCCAGGAGAGAGAGAGCTCCGCTTACCTCAATCGCCCCTCCCTCTTGCAATCGACCAAATCCCTTAAGATCGGAGAACGCTATACCTCGGACAGTTCCCCGGGAAACATCCATGGAAACAACTCCCTTCAGGGCATCAAAGGGACCAAAAAGACTTAGATCCAGAGTTCGAACAGATGCCGCCAGATCTTCCGAGAGAGGCATGAAATCAAGCCAGGGATCAAGCCCCAGATTTCGAGCATGAGCGTTCACCTGAATGAGACCAGAGGAACTCAGCCTACCATCTCCAGAGATTAATACATCGCCCGAGGCCCCTCGCCAGTTCACAAAAGTCAAGGTATCTTTATCGATCCGAACAGCCCCAGAGATATCGGGCACGGGCAGTCCCAAGACGGCAAGAGATCGCCCCGATACAATTCCAGAAAGACGAGGGTCTTCAAGATTCCCAGTAAGGCCATAATCCATGGAGAGCTCTCCCTGCACATCCATGGAGCAAAGAGAAGGAAGCAACATTTCCATGCGTTTCAGAGCAAGTGAGAGATCTCCCGAGACGGACAGTTGTGGCAGGAGCTTTCCGGCAAGGCGCATCTCTCCACCAAGAACCCTCACCGACGACGAAACTACAGAGAGAGCCCCTTCATCAGTGCTCACCAGAAGTTGAGCGTTCACTGATAGCCCCTTCCATGCTCCGTCCCCCGAAATAGCCCAGTTTTGCCCTTCCCGAAGAATTTGACATCGATCCACAGACCATTCCAAGCCACTCATGGATCGGATGCGATGCACATCCAGTTGCCCCAGCTCTATTGAGGGAGACGCTTTACCCTTTTGAGGAATTATATGAGACACTCGTTCTTCGCAGATCTGTGTTCCCTCAAGAGAGACCTGTGCCAGTCGCAGGCGTCCCGCCAGGAGAGTCACAAGATCGAGACGGGCAAAGAGACGCTCCACAGTAGCAACTGAGGTTCCCTGGCTATCGGCCAGATTCAGTCCCCGGAGATCATAGCCTCTTAGAGGATTGCCATCGACAGCCTTTATCGATAGAGTTCCGCCATTTAAAACACTCCCTTCTGCCTCAAGAGCTTGTCGGACGATTTCCCCTCCGAAGGGAACTCCGAGTGCCATTGCGATAACGATCAGAATCAAAAGAGCTAAAAGGCCCGTACAAAGTTTCTTTGTCAACTTTTTTCCTCCAAAAACTGTGGATATCGTGGACAAACCTGTGGATAAGTGGTGGGTTGACCTGTGAATTAGCGTTGGACAAAGAGTTATCCACTACATATGTTCTACCTGTTTGATTGAGCCAATCTCCATCTCAGGCCCCCCATATCCGGACACGACCTTCCCCGTCACAGTGACGACCGAGCCTGGACAAAAAAGGCCCGGGGAGAGCGACGATATCACTGGCTGCCTGAGTCGAAGCCGCAAAGAGCTATCCTTCAGGTACACCGTCAGAAAAGCTTTGGTAACAACGGTGCGACTGATCACTCCAGTAACTGAGAGAAAGTGTCCTCTCAATGCAGTAATCTCAGATGAAACCTGAGCTGGAGTATACGCTCTTCTTCGGGCAATACCCCACAACCCCGACCTTGACGATCTTCCCTGGCTTACCCCACGTTCCACCAGATCAAGATGCTCCAAACCGTCTCCCATGGGGAGAGGAAGAGCCAGCCCCATGGCACAAAGCTCCTCAGCCAAAAGCCGTGGTCCTTCGGGACCTGTAAACCATACGTGAGCCAGAGTGCGGCCGTACCGATCAATCCCCCGAATCTCCAACTCCACATCCCGGGAAGCGATCATGGCCACGGCGGCCCGACGGGCCTCCATCCCTAACTCTTCGACACCCCGCACTGGATGATGAAGCTCGGGGGTGTCGATCAACAAGCATCGGACGTTTATTTCTCCATGGGCACATCGCACTCGATAGGTGTCGCCATCAAGCACATCGAGAACTCGGGCCTCATCTCCCCAGAGCTCCCCTCCCCACATGAGCAAGCTTATCGTCAGGACGAGGCAACACACAGCACGTCGGAACACCGCAACGTCCTCCTTTATAAAACTCTTCCATGGGCTTTATATAATACCTTGTCCCACTGAAAAACGGGGAAGGTCTAAAAAGATCAATATCTTGAAACCCCTTTACTAAACCCAGGGCCTCCTGTGACCACAAAGATTCTGTGTAAGAGTCTATGAGAACAGAGTCAAGCCATGGGAAGGGATGGGAGGATTTTCAACGACCATGAACACCAAAGACTAAAAACTTAAATATTTATGAATAAGACTCTATTTAACAAAACATACGCGAAGAATTTTGCCATACGGACACCTCCAAAAACCTACATCCGAGTCTCCCAGCCTCAGGTCTTCCAGGATGGATCTACTTTTGAGCAATACAGGTTCTCAGGCACCCCTCCACAAAGGCATGATGCTCTGACTTCCCCTGGAGTTCTTTGCCGGTAACCATATAGAGACTTTCAGTTATGCAGGGGCATGCTCCTCCAGAAATTGACTTATGAAGCGCTCACGGAAAGGGCCTTTTGTCTGGAACCCCTCGCTGCATAGAGGTTGGGGCTGATATCCCTGATCACGACCACCACGAAAAGGATTTTCTCGAGGAACGATCGTGACCTGTCTCGCCAGCTCAACAGATTAAGAGTAGAAAGAACGTCATCCGCTTTCATACAAGATACGCATCTTTAGTGGCAAAGATCAGTATATGATTGTTATTATCGTGCGTTTTAAAAGGCTGATTTATGCTGACCTTTAACAGTCTTCTTGCCCCTCGACGAACAGACCTCTATACTTATCATGTGAAAACTGACCTCAAGCACCGCACATCGCCACAGAAAGGGAGGAATGGACCATGAATACTGTAGCATTTGTCGTCGCCTACTTGGCGCTGTCGGCTTGCGTACTCTGGCACAGAGAACTGCTGGAAAAGATCCATACGGTCCGTCAGCAAACACAGGGTGATTGATTTCACACCCCACAGGGGTACCGCCCAACACGGTGCCTTTTCTTTTGGGCACCTCTAAAACCTAACATCCGTAATCTCCCAGTCTCAGGGTCGTTTAGAGGTTCCCTTTTGGTATTATCGACCTTCATACCGGCCCTGCTCAGCCAAATCGAGCAGGGCCGGTCTATTGATCAAGAGTACGGTAGATCGCTCCACCCGCAGGAGCCCCCGTTCAGTCATATTGGCAAAGATACGGGACAGGGTCTCCGGTGTGGTCCCCAGAATCGCGGCCAGCTGTCCCTTCGAGCTCTCCAGAACCACAGCATCGGGACTCCCTTGCTTCTCGTGCAGGTATATCAAGTAGGTGGCTAATCGACCGGGCACTTCCTTGAGGGCCAGCCCCTCAATCTGAGTCGTAAGCTGCCGCATCCTCATGGACAAGCTCCCAAGCATCGAGAGAGCCAGTTGAGGCTCCTTACCAATGAGTTCCAAAAAAGTAACCCTGGGAAAGAGCAAAAGCTCGCAGTCGGATAGGGCTTGGGCCGAAGCGGGGTAGCACCCTTCTGAAAACAGGGTGACCTGGGCAAAAAGATCGCCAGGCCGGCAGATACGAAAAATAACCTCCTTCCCCTCTGAAGACATTTTGTAGATCTTGACCTGTCCCGTAACCACCACGAAACAACCTTCCCCAGGGTCTCCCTGAGCAAAGAGGATCTCTTTCTTTCGACGTCGTTTGATCACAGCAACCGAGGCCACTCGTTCCAGAGCCGTCGGAGGAAGGCCCCAAAATCCCGTTATCTCACGAAGCACCTCTGACCTCTCCATCACAAAAACACCTCCTTGTTTTCAACCGTAGGGCACCTCCTGTGCCCTCCCGGCTTGGGACGACATCCGCCTCGCCCCAGTCGATACTTCACGACGGCAGGTCAAAAATACGAACCTCGAATGGGCTCCGTCGAAACCACCTGAGGCGAGTTTCTGAGTTTTCAGAGGTTTCCCGTAGTTTCTTTTTGATCTCTCTCAAGGTAACCGTCATCGTCTTGTCTCATTATAGAACTCAAAGAGAGGCCTCATCCAAGGAGCAAGGAGGATATCGTTATGACAAAAAAATGGAACCACAAAAAAGAAGAATTCCGCATTATGGACGTACGTCAAGCCAAGGGGAACTTTCTTCCCAACCTGTTGAAGACCTGCCGTTCCCTGAAGGTCGGCGATGGAATCTGCATCGTTCAAACCTTCGAACCTGTCCCCCTGTACTCGGCCCTTGCCGAGTTGGGATTTGAGCACGAGACAGAGCGGATCTCGGATCGGGAATACCGAGTCTGGTTCTGCCGAACCCAGGGTGGAACGTCCCTCTACGACAAAACGGGGGACATGCCCCTGAAGCCCACAGCTATCCTGAATTTCAAGAAGGTGGATCAAGATCTGGCGTCCCGGGTGGTGGATTTTTGGCAGCTGATCTGGGGAAAAGAGAACCCAGCCATAGACATGAAAACCAAGCTGCTGCTGTCGTTGACCAATGGCGTTGGAGCTGGTCGATTCCGACAGGCAACTCGGGAGCTGATCAAAACCTACGCCCTGGGAACAACCGTCGAAGAGTTGGACGAGGTATTCTCCCTCATGACTTGGAACGGCGGCATTGGCACCTTCGCATCGGAGATCGGTCCATCCCCTCTCTTTGGGGCTTATCAGCTGATCAAGGACATGGAGAATCGAGGCGTTGACCGATTGACCATAGTAACCAAGCTCACCGAGATCTACGGCGAATCAAATCCCCAGGTCAGCGTAGCCGGCGGCGTCGAGGGGGCCTAGACGATATAGAAGATAGCACATCCATTTAACCGGAAAGATTCACAGGAGGGGAGGATCATTGATGTTTTGCTTTCAATGTCAGGAATGTGCCCGAAACACGGGATGCACCGTTCAGGGAGTTTGCGGGAAAAAAGAAAGCACCGCCATCCTCCAGGACTTATTGCTTTACATCCTGAAAGGAATCGGAATCTGGGGAATGATGGCCAACGAACTGGAGGTGCTTGAGGACCAGGATGGCCAGATAATGGCCGAAGGGCTTTTCGCCACCATTACCAACGCTAACTGGGATGATGATCGATTCGTCCAGATGATAGGCGAAGCCCTGATCCATCGGGATACCCTGAAAAACCGCACTCTCAAAGCATACCGGGAACGTTACGGACGTGATTTCGACAAAGTCGTTCACGACGCTGCGACCTGGATACCTTCCGATCAGGAATCCTTTTTCAGTAAAGCCCAAGAGGTCGGTGTCTTGTCCACAAAAGACGAGGATGTTCGCTCTCTCAGGGAAATGCTCATCATCGGACTCAAGGGGATCGCCGCCTACACCGACCACGCCTCGATTTTGGGATACCGGGATCATTCCATCGAATTGTTCTTTATGGAGGCCATGGCCTCCACAACGGAGGATCGAACTACCGACGATATGGTGAGGTTGATCATGAAGGCCGGAGAGGTAGCGGTTACCTCCATGGCACTACTGGATCGAGCCAACACAGAGACCTACGGTCACCCAGAGATCACATCGGTGAATCTGGGCGTCCGGTCCAACCCAGCGATTCTCATCAGCGGGCACGACCTTCGAGATCTGGAAGAGCTGCTGAAGCAAACCGAGGGAACCGGTGTGGACGTCTACACTCACGGAGAGATGCTTCCAGCGCATTACTACCCATTCTTTAAACAGTACGACCATTTCGTGGGGAACTACGGCAACGCCTGGTGGCAACAGAACGACGAATTCGAGGCCTTCAACGGTGCGATCCTCATGACCACTAACTGCCTGGTTCCCCTCCGTTCCAAAGACACCTACGGCGACCGCCTGTTCACCACAGGCATGACAGGGTATCCCGGAATCATTCACATCCCTGACCGAAAAGGCGACAAACCGAAGGATTTCTCCGACGTGATAGCCAAAGCTAAGGGGTGTCCGCCACCCACCGAACTGGAGACCGGAAGCATCGTAGGAGGTTTCGCCCATAACCAGGTCATGGCCTTAGCCGACAAGGTCGTGGAAGCCGTTACCTCGGGAGCCATCAAGCGGTTCATCGTCATGGCCGGATGCGACGGGCGCCACAAGTCCCGAGCATACTACACCGACGTAGCTGTGGCATTGCCACAGGACACGGTGATTTTGACAGCAGGGTGTGCCAAGTACCGATATAACAAACTGAACCTCGGCGACATCGGAGGTATCCCGCGAGTTCTGGACGCTGGTCAGTGCAATGACTCCTACTCCCTGGCCATGATTGCTCTGAAGCTCAAGGAGATCTTCGGTCTGAATGACATAAACGACCTGCCTATCTCCTATGATATCGCCTGGTACGAACAAAAGGCCGTCGCCGTGCTCCTGGCCTTATTGTTCCTGGGGGTGAAAAATATCCGCCTAGGGCCTACCCTACCAGGTTTTCTCTCACCTAATGTAGCCAAGCTCTTGGTAGAGACCTTCGAAATTAAGGGCATTGAGACCGTGGAAAGCGACGTATCAGCTATAATGGTGGGTTAAAGACGTAAAAAAGCAGGGCCTGAGACGGAACCCAAGCCCTGCTTTTTAACTGCGATATCCATGTACACGTCTTGCTCTGAACCCAATAATTATGTCACGCCTCTTTTTTGGAAGGTCGACATCATTGCATCGGACTCCTCACCGGAGATCACGACCACTCGCTCGCCTAAAAGGGTTTCAGCCGTAGACAGAAGAGTGGCATTACATATTTCAATGATCGCTGGAAGTCCCGGCTCACCTTCAGGACCAGAAAGAAAAAGTTTTTCAAGAGCGTCCCACTGGGCGCATAGGCTTTTTCCCTCTATTGGGACGATGAGGCAGGGTCCTTTGGCTCCGTCCATTTGAACGACTAGGGCGGATTGACAGTTGCCGTCAGAATCGATCTTGCTTCGAGCTACAACAGTCCAACGCCCACCCAGAACAGGCAGGTCTTTAACAGCCTCGCTCAACCTGGGAAGAGGAGAGACCTCGCCTTGACCATCACTCTTTCCTACAAGCTGCCCAACTCCCAGAAGAGGATAATCGGGTGTTCCCGACACAAAAAGCATTATTTGCCTCTGCTCATCAAAAAGCCCCTCCTGGTGTATCCCTTTACGGCAGATCTCAATGATGCCTCGGATAGCGTACAGCATGGCGAGAACCTCGTCATTATCGGGCATACGAAAATCCTGTATAACATTGTCGTATACCAAGGGCTCGGGGCACAACCCCTCCGTTGGCTGACATTCGATGGATTGATACCACTCAATAGCATCTGCGGGCAGAGAGTCCCAGCTACCGATAGTACACGTGAAAAAATGAAGGTTATCCCTGAGCTGTAACGTACCTGAGTTGAAGAGAGACATAAAACCACGATGAAGGGATACCCCCACCTTATTGTTTGCCGGATCCACCGACAAAACAACCAAAAGGGGATTCCGTTCGCCAGGCACAGCGACGAAAAACGACGGCAGTTCCTCATTCTCCAACAGCTCGTGAATGCCTTGAAGTTCGACACAAGCTGTAACTAACGCACGAGCGTTATTTCGATGAAGCTCATCCATAAGCAATCCTCCTCACGGTCATGGTACCCACAAAATCCACCATGATCCGATTATTCTACCCCCTTATCAGCGATCCGTGTACAGCGGCCACGCAGTACTATCTTTGCCAGCCAACGTGAGAACTCAGGAACAGCCAAGATTCTGACTGCTGCGCTTCGAGATCGATTTATCAAGAGTAGTATCGTAACGTTGTTCCTCTCTATATCATTGACAGACATCGTGACCATCCTCAGCTGTCATGGGTTATACTAGAGTCGTGAGCCTGGCTGCAGGCATAGGCACCTATCGGACAAACGGAGGTACAAAGTTGTGAATGAAAAACACACGATACCTCCGGCGGTTCTTATCGCCGGAGGTATCGTCTTAGAACCTCGGGAACTCGGAGTTCGAGATATACTGATAGCAGGCGGCATCATCCTGGCCATGGAACCCAAGATCGATCAGAGGGCTGTCGAAACCCTGTTCCCTGATATCCGCATCCTGGACGTCTCTGGCCTCTTGGTGACACCGGGACTCATCGATCAGCACAACCACTTCAACGGAGCTGGAGGCGAGGGAGGCCCGGCCTTCCGAACCCCTCCGGCCCAGCTTTCCTCCTTTGTACGGGCTGGAATCACCGGGGCTGTCGGGCTCTTGGGTACCGACGGTTTCTCCCGATCCCTAACAGAGCTTCTGGCCAAGGCCCGAGGTCTGGAGGTCGAAGGCTTGAGCACCTGGATCTACACAGGCTCCTACCAGATCCCATCACCCACGATCACCGGTTCAGTGGGACGAGATCTCACCGTGATCGATAAAGTGATCGGTGTCAAAATAGCCCTCTCCGATCATCGGAGCCCCCACCCCACGACGGACGAGCTCCGACGCCTTATATCGGATGTTCGGGTTGCCGGACTTCTTTCGGGCAAACCTGGGGTGGTCTGTATCCACATGGGGTCTGAACCCTCCATGCTGGAGCCTCTTCGAGAGGCTCTGTCTGGTCTGGATATCCCGTGGCGTCATCTTCTGCCCACACACGTGAGCCGTACCAAAGAGCTGCTGGCAGACGCAATCCGCCTGGTAAAAGACGGCGGCTACGCCGACATCACTGCGGATAAAAAAACCCCGGCCGCGATTGAGTCCTTCGTCCGCGCCGGAGCCGACATGGAGCGGGTGACCCTGAGTTCCGACGGTAACGGGAGCATGCCACGCTTCAGCGAACGAGGCGAATTTCTAGGTATGGGAATAGGATCGCCCGATTCGCTTCTTCGAGCGATTCGGACCACTCTTGAGGCCAAAATCGTCTCCCGAGAGACGGCCTTCTCGATGGTCACGGCCAACGTGGCCAAGCAACTGGGTTTGAACGGCAAAGGGCACATAGCTCCAGGATACCATGCTGACCTGGCCGTCTTGAGCCCCGAGCTGGAACTGTATCACCTGATTGGCAAAGGACAGTTCATGATGAAAAACAAAAAAATATTGAGAAGGGGCACGTTCGAAATTTAATCTTCCCTTTTGTGTGTCTTCTCAACCGATTTTGATTAGTAATTTAAAAAATAAACCTCACGTATCGTGATATACAACCAAGAAAACGACCGCTCCTAGCTTTGCGATATCAAGGCATCGATTTTATTTTGATACGGAGAATTGTAGAATGGGGTCAAACGTTCCAGTTCCGAAAGATGACGTTGAAAAATCAGCGTTGGTACCTTTTTTCAACAGTATTACCTTCAGAGTTATGTTGGCTTTTTCCATCGTGGCGTTGTTGCCCGTAGTCTCAATCAGCCCCGTCATGCATGTCATCAACAGCAAGTACGAGCACCAGATAGACAACGAGGTCACCAAGGTCCCTACGGGCATCGCTATCTATCTCAAATCCATTCAAGAGACGGCGAGCATGCTCTCAAAACAGACCACTATTAAAAATTCTGGAACTTCTTTGGTGTCCTACGTACATCTGGAGGCCCAACCTCCAAAAACAAAGTCCGTATGGATCCAAAACTCTATGGCCCTCAAGCCAGGATAATCCACGAAGATTTCAAAAGCTTCGTCCAAAGCAGCCCCTCTATCTCGTTCTTTTCCCTTGGAACAGAGGCCCAGGGCGGATACATGTCGTATCCCATGTCGGATCGTCCTCCAGGATACGATCCACGGACTCGAAGCTGGTATAAGCTCTGCAAAAACGCGCCTAACGGCAAGACCTTCTCCAATCCCCGCGCACCCCAAACGATAGGAAGTCATGCATCAGATTTCGATATTCCCGGTTACGAGAGTCCTAAGACAGGTCTCCGCCGGAAAGAGATAATTTGAGAGGGACAGAACCTTCTGGAACGCTCATTTTGTGCTGTAGTCTACGAATAAGGATCCTGGCTGGACATACATCGGTATCGTGGATGACAAGGAATATACCCTGATGGGACGTGGTCTCAGGGTGTTGATCATGGTGTTGTTTCTCGATGGCCTTGCGGTTTCAATCGTTATAGCTCTTCTTACCACATATCGCCGCCATATCAGAAGAGCAAGCGACATCGCCAGAGGAGATGGCCGTCGGAGTACAGAGCATGGGCCAATCGATCGACGAAGTCCTCAACGCAAAGGAATCTTTAAATAAAACAGCTGAAGAAAATAACCACTTTGCAGATATGATTACCGACGTCTCTTAATCCATTACGACGACGACACAGGAACTCCAACGTCTTTTGGAGAGCTTTACCTTGCAAAAAACGGGTAAATAAATCACTCATTCTGGGGACCAAAAACTGAGACCGGCAACGATCGATACGGAACAGCATTTTTGTCCGTAACGCTCACCCAGGGACAGTCCCTTACGTACATCCGCCAGGGAACCGTTCCATAAATCCCTGCGTAGGCGACACCGACACGGGAAGCTGCGAGAACGTCCTGATCATTTACGGGCTCACCCTCTCGAACGATCAAAGGGGAACTTGGGTCGCTTAGGTCGCTTCCATAGTGGGCTGAGGTCACGGCCAAGGCCGCACAGAGCTTACCAGGACCGTCACAAAGTCGCTTCAGGAGCTGTCCTCGGCGGCGCTTCATAACGGCGATTCCTTCCAAGGGCTTCAGAGCCCGTATAAGAACGGCGTCAGGGCACCCTTCCGGACCAGTTACAGCACAGAGTTGATGGTGCATCCCGTAGACGAAAAAAACATAGGCCCTCCCACCAGGACCGAACATGGCCCTGGTGCGGGGGGTCTTCTTCATGGGCCAGGCATGACTGGCCCGATCATACGCTCCGATATACGGCTCGGTCTCCACGATCCGCCCCGAAACGAGCTGCCCCTCTATCCGGCTCTCCAACACACATCCCAAAAGATCCCGAGCCACAGTAAAACAGGAGCGACCGTAGAATCGAGATGGTAGAATGGTTCCTCGCCCCTCCGCTCTTCGCAAGTCCTTGTCGATAGAGGGCGTCATAGATCCAGCTCCAGAGTTTTCTTACATGAACGAAGAAGCTGATATCGGTCTATGGTAGCGATATTCATAGCTAACCTCCTTAAACCCAATGAAGCGGGGACAAGGGCTTTCCCCTCGCCTCCGCTTCATTATTTTCGATTTTTTCTGAAATTTAGTGATGTCCGGTACCCAGATAAGCGGCCTCAACTTCGGGATTGACCAGAAGCTCTTGAGACGGCCCCTCCATGATCACTCGTCCCGTCTGAAGGACATAGGCCCTATGGGAGAGTTTCAGGGCCTGACGGGCATTCTGTTCTACTAAGAGGATGGTCATTCCCTCGCTGTTAATGATTTTGAGTTCCTGGAAGATATCCTTGATGATGATAGGAGCCAAACCAAGGGAGGGCTCGTCCAGAAGCAAAACCCGGGGGGTGGACATGAGAGCCCGTCCGATGGCCAGCATCTGCTGTTCTCCCCCAGAAAGGGTTCCAGCGTACTGCCTGCGGCGTTCCTTGAGCCTGGGGAAGAGATCGAAGACGTGATGCAGAGTACGTTTGATCTCGTCCCGATCCTTTCGGGGGAAGGCTCCCATCATAAGATTTTCCTCAGTAGTGAGGGGGGCGAAAACCCGTCGTCCCTCCGGGGACAGGGAAACTCCTTGGGCCACCACCTGAAAGCTCTTAAATGACAGAGGATCACCGTTCAGAGAGATGCTTCCCCCCTGACGAGGCACGTCGCCCATGATGGCATTCATGAGGGTAGACTTACCGGCACCGTTGGCTCCAATAACCGAGACGATCTCTCCCTCGTAGACGTCCAGATCCACGCCCAAAAGTGCCTTGATAGCACCATAGCTCACCTGTAGACCCCGAATTGACAGGAGAGGTTTTCTGTCCATCACTCGACCTCCTCGCCAAGATAGGCTTTGAGGACCTCAGGATTACCCTGAATCTCCTCGGGGGAGCCCTCAGCAATGACAGCACCGAAATTAAGGCAGACCACGTGAGGACATATCTCCATGACCAGTTCCATATGGTGCTCAATGACCAGGATAGTCAGGTCGAAATCCCGGTGTATTCCCTTGATGAGACTGTTCAGATCTTGCACTTCCTCGGGGTTCATGCCCGCAGCGGGTTCGTCCAGGAGAAGCAAGTAAGGCCGAAGAGCCAAAGCCCGGGCTATCTCCAAGCGCCTCTGGTGGCCGTAAGGTAAGGTCGTTGCCATACGATCAGCTTCCTTTGTCAATTCAACCCGTTCCAGGAGCTCCATGGCCTCGTCCCGAATAGTACGCTCCACGGATCGCCACCGTCCCAGGTGGGTGGCTGCCTCAAAGAATGAGTATCCATGATGCCTCTGACCAGCGGTCATGACATTCTCCAGAACAGTGGCACCCCCGAAAAGCCGCAGGTTCTGAAATGTCCGGGCGATACCATGCCCCACAGCCTGACAGGTTTGGAGGCCAGTGATATCTTGGTCCTGGACCGTTACATGCCCTGAGTCCAGAGGGTAGACGCCAGTAATGAGATTGAAAATGGTGGTTTTACCCGCTCCATTAGGGCCGATGAGGCCGGCCAGTTCTCGCTCTTGAAGGGAAAACGACACGTCCCGAACAGCATGGACCCCACCGAAGAATTTGTTCAATCCGTCCAGCTCAAGGGCCATGGTCATGACCGATCACCGCCCTTTCTGAAGATACGGCGAAGGAGACCCCGAAACTCCATCTGCCCCATCATCCCCTCGGGCCGGAGAACCATGACAAGCACCAACACAAGACCATAGATGAGCATCCGATACTGGGATATTGGCCGGAAGAGCTCTGTGACAAGAGTGATGACCGACGTCCCCAAAATACAGCCACTCATGGACCCAAGTCCACCAAAGACGACTACAGCGGTCATCTCGGTAGACTTGAGCATGTCGAACATCATGGGTTGAATGAAGGAGATAAATCCAGCAAAAAGTCCACCAGCCAAGCCACAGTACAAGGCCGAGATGGACAGGCTGATGACCCTGATCCGGGCCACGTTGAAACCCAAAAGAGCCGCAGCCACGTGATCGTCCCGGCAGGCTTTCAAAGCCCGGCCTAAACGACCATCGATAAGACAGAAGGCAAACACTGCCAGAACCACAAAAAACCCAAAAGCCACAGGCAACGTAGTGAAAGTATCGATCCCAGCCAGCCCTCGAGCGCCATTGGTGAGGCTCTGCCAGTTCTCCAAAATGAGCCGGATGGATTCGGCCAGACCGATGGACACGATGGCGTAATAGTCTCCCATAAGCTTGAGGGTTGGTATCCCAATGAGACAACCTACGAGCATAGCCACGCCCCCTCCGGCTAAAACCGCAGGAAACCAGGCAACTCCGTAGTCCAAGGTGAGGATAGCCGTGGTGTATGCACCCAAAGCCAGATAGGCCGCATGCCCAAGAGTGAAGATACCTGTAAATCCGGTAAGAAGGGAGACGCCCATAGCTGCCATGGCGTTGATGAGCAAGAGGATAAGGATGCCCTCCATATACGCAGACATGGCTACACCTTCTCCTGGATGTCTTTACCGAACAGCCCGCTGGGCCGAACGATCAAGGTAAAAACCAACAGGGCGAAGACGACTAAATCCCGAAGCTGACTGGAGAAAAAGCCAGCAGTCAACATCTCGGAGAGGCCTAAGATCATACTCCCTAGCACAGCACCAGGCAGAGAACCAAGACCACCGATGACCGCTGCGACAAAGGCCTTGATGGTGATCATCCCCAGCTGGGGATACAGAGTGTACCGAACCGAGAGGAAAATCCCCCCCACAGCAGCCAGAAGCCCAGAGACGAAGAAAACCAGGGATATAAGCTTACCCGTATTGACTCCCATGAGGCCAGCGACCGGAAGATCGCAGGCCGCAGCACGAATAGCCAGCCCCCACTTCGTTCGAGAGAGAAATATCTGTAGTCCCCCCAAAAAAATGAAAGCCGTCGCCAGGGATATCAGGTCCAGGGCACTGGTGGTCGCTGTACCAAAGAGATGAACGGGCGAGGTCGGGATCACCGGTGGCAGAGCCCGAAAACGCCCCCCCGCCACGATAACGAATATATTTTCAATAACGATACTCATACCCATGGAAGCGATGAGGAGGTACAAAGTGATGGAGGTCCGCTCCCGTATGGGCCTATAGGCCAGTCGCTCGGTAAGCACAGCAGAAAAACCAGCTCCAACCAAGGCCCCCAGACCAGCAAGCCAAATATTAGCTCCGGCCGATTTTAGGAGAAAGTAGCACAAATACCCTCCAATTATGAGAAATCCACCATGGGCGAAGTTTGAAAACATCAATATTGAGTACACCAAGGAGTAACCGACAGCGATCAGAGCGTAGATAGAGCCCAAAGACAGCCCGTTGATCACCTGTTGCACAAATGTTGCCACGAACCCTTCCTCCTCTAGTATCGTCACGAGAACAAAGACGGGGGGTACTTACGCCCCCCCGTCTCAACAGGAATCACGAAGAAGCCGTCTATTCGGGTCTGATTTTCTTAAAGAACTGTCCTCGACCCTCTTTGGCGACAAGGACGATCCCGTCTTTGTCCAAGGGGTTGTGGAACTCGTCCATGGTGATGACAGCGTGATGAAGCTGTAATTCCTTTGTGGTAGCCAAAGCCTGAGCGATCTTCACAGGATCGTCCGAATCTGCCCTATCGATAGCGTCAAAAAGCCAGTACATGGCGTCATATCCCAGGATGCCGTTGACGAATTCCTTACATTGGTCGTTATATGTAGCTTTGTAGTCAGCAAAGAACTTGGCCATGCTGGGATCGCTTGGTGATACGTGGTTGATCCAATAGGAGTTTTCCATAGCGTCTCCAGCGATCTCCCACATAAACTCAGCGTATCCATCGCCACCTACGAAGACGAGATCGTTCATACCAAGCTCCCGAGCTTGTTTCATGATGAGAGCCATCTCCTTGCCCATGTTAGGCAGGACCAGCACATCGGCTCCAGAGTCCCTGATCTTGGTAAGTTGCGCACGAAAATCCACGTCCTGACCGCCCTTGAATGCCTCGTCAGCTACGGTCTCTCCACCGTAGTTCTTGAAGCTTTTGATGAAGAATTCCCGAAGCCCCTGAGCGTAGTCGCTGGCGATATCGTAGAGCACGGCCGCCTTGGTTTTACCCAGTTCTTTTGCAGCAAACCAGGCGATCAACTTGCCCTGATACGGATCGGTGAAGCAGATTCGGAAACTGTACGGACGAACCTTGCCTCTGCGGTCCACTGTGACCATGGGATTGGTGGAGACCGTTCCGATCTGGGGCACCTTGCCCCGATTTACCAGCGCCGCCGTGGCGATGTTGATGCCGCTGGCGTTGGAGCCCACAATGGCTGAGACGTTGTCCTCCTCTATGAGACGACGGACGGCATTTACAGCATCTTCCTGACGCCCCCGAAAATCGTACACGATGAGCTCGATTTTTTTGCCGTCGATACCACCCTTAGAGTTGATCTCATTCACGGCCAGCTCAGCCGTGCGTTTCTCGGTCTGGCCGTAAGCCGCCCAATCACCGGTCAGCGCCGCCAGATAACCGATTTTAATGGCCTCTCCCGCCATGGCTCCCATCGATACGGTAAGCCCAAGGACGACAGACAAGCACAGCTTAGCGAATATTTTCACTTAAAATTCCCCCTTCAAACATGAATTTTACACGTCCAGCCCTGCCCTTAGTGGAAAAGGCTACTTACGAAGCAAAAGAAGCAGCGGCGCAATCCAAAGGGCACTATAGCCTAAAGGCGTAGAGACACATCCACCACTGATGGTCGGGTCACTCTTGGTCGTGAAGGTACAGAAGGTCGAGAGCCTCGCCGAACCGTTCCTTCCCCAAGCAACAACACGCCAGAAATACTTAGTCCCTTCCTCCAAGTATACGTCCGCCAAGGTGTTATCATTGGTGTAATACCCAGGTACTTGTTTGACGGTCCCGGCGCTGCTGCCAAAATAGACGGTGTAGTGGTCTGCGTTTATATACCCCTCCTCGGTGGACGCATAGGTCCACAGAAGAGTTTGCGATCCATATGGAACATCCGTAGCACCATCTGGCGGATAGACAATCTCAAACTCTCCGGGGGGCGCTGTAACCGTAGTGGTAAAACTCCATATACCAGAAAGGAGATCGCCGCTTACGGTATGGGCCGTGACCTGCCAGTAATAGGTCGCCCCCTCTTCGGTAACCACGTCTGCCATGGGAGCTGACGGGTAAGGAAGGGGGACATCCGTCATAGAGGCAGCGCTCCCTCCAAAACGAACATCATAGCTTACGGCATCACCCGAAACGGCCTCCCAGATAAGGGTCACGGGGCCAGCAGGGACATCCATAGCCTCATTCGTGGGATTAATGGCATCGAGAGGATCGGCTCCTCCTGCAGAGACGATTCCCAGGGTCAGGATCAGGGCGAGAAATAACGTGATGAGAGGGGTAGAACGTGTCATGGTTTCTCCTCTTTTCTGAAGTGGTGTTTTGTAGAGACAAAGCTCCCATTTTTTTATTATACCAGCAGATGACCAATCAGATCAATGTGTGCGTTGCACTTATACAGGTTTTCCTCATCTCAGGGCGGAAACCGCCCTGACGATCTTATCCAAGCCCTCCCGTAACAGAGCTCTAGGCGTAGCAATGTTAAGCCTGGCGAACCCCTCCCCTCCTGAGCCGAACATGGCGCCGCTGTTCATGGCCACACCAGCATCCAGAAGGAAACGTTGAAGAGCCTCGGGTTCTTTTTTCAAGGATCGAAAGTCCACCAATGGCACGTAGGTTCCCTCGGGACGAACCAAAGTAATGAAAGGAATGCGCTTTCTGAGCGTGGTCTCCACCTCGTCAAGGTTACCCTCCAGATACCGAAGCAAGGCCTTAAGCCAGGGTTCGCCGTAACGGTAAGCGGCCTCGAAGGCATTAACAGCCATACAGGTTCCCCCCTCCAGGCTCATGGCCTCGGCCAAGCGATCATAGCGTGCTTTCAAGTCCGCATCGGGAATAACGACGGCCGACGTCTTGAATCCCGCGATATTGAAGGTTTTGCTCGGAGCCATGAAGGTCACGGAACGCCGGGCGATCTCGGGGGAGAGCGATGCTATGGGATGGTGACGAAAGCCGCTGTAAACGACGTCGGAATGAATTTCATCGCTGATAAGGATCACGTTATGACGCAGACAAAGATCCGCCACAGCTGACAAATCACCCTCAGTCCACACCCGACCTGCCGGGTTGTGAGGACTGCACAAGAGCAGCCCCCTGGCACCCCGAAGTTTCTCGTCTAAATCATCTAAATCCATAACGAAGCGACCATCTTTGTAGAGCAGAGGGTTCAGGACAGGCTCCCGACCGTTCAACCGAATCTGTTCCTCAAAGTGATGATAGACCGGTGGCTGGATAACGACAGAATCTCCCGGCTCGGTCAGAGCCTTCAGGGTCAGAGCCATGGCGGTAACGATCCCCGGCGAGTGCGTAATCCAATGTCGCTCGATCTCCCAGTTATGACGGCGATTGACCCAATCTATAAAGGCATCGTACCATCCGTCAGAGTAGCGAGTGTAGCCAAAGATCCCATGCTCCACTCTATTTTGCAACGCCTCTATTATCTGAGGTGGAGCCTTGAAATCCATGTCGGCTACCCACAAAGCCGTCAGATCCTCACGACCGAAGACTTCCTTCATGCCATCCCACTTGGTACAGTTGGTCCCTCGCCGATCCACGATTTGATCAAAATCGTATGTCTGCATATATTCGATCAACTCCTCACATATCCGTCTTTGTGTCCATAAATTGTAATTATATCTCGAACAGGAAAAAACCGTTACCCCTCCCCTGTAAAACGTTTTTACCGTAGAATGATTCCAGAAAGAGATTTACAATTGTCACATTCGTTTTTTTGGGGGATTGATACGACGTGGATACAGCTCATTTTTTTCAGATTCTCGGGGGATTGGGTCTCTTTTTGTATGGAATCAAGCTTATGAGCGATTCACTTCAGGACCTGGCCGGTGATCGTCTTCGACAGCTCATCGCCTCGCTCACAAGCACTCCAATCAAGGGTGTTCTCATCGGAACCCTGGTCACTGTACTCATTCAGAGCAGCAGCGGCACCACGGTGATGGCGGTCAGTTTTGTTCAGGCCGGGCTCATGACCCTGAAGCAGGCAGTAGGGGTAATTATGGGGGCCAACGTAGGCACCACGGTCACAGCCCAACTCATCGCTTTCAAGATAAAGAACTATGCCCTGCCCATCGTAGGGATAGGAATGATTCTGGCCGTTTTCGGAAAGACGAAAAAACAGAAGTATCTGGGCAACGGTATGTTAGGCTTTGGATTCCTTTTCATGGGCATGACGACTATGGAGGGGAGCATGGATTTTCTCCGGAATCGCAAGGATATTTTTCTAGCCTTCAGCCGAAACCCCATCCTTGGCATCCTTGCCGGAACAACACTCACCATGCTTATTCAGTCGAGCTCGGCCACGGTAGGACTCACGATAGCCATGGGCACCCAAGGGCTTCTTCCCCTCGGCGCTGCCATTCCCATTCTTCTTGGAGACAATATGGGAACTACAATCACAGCCGTTCTGGCCTCCCTGGGTTCCAACCGATCAGCTAAGCAGGCAGCAGCATCCCACGTGTTTTTCAACCTCATAGGGGTCTGTATCTTCCTGGTTGCATTGCCTTTATACAAACACGTAATCCTAGCCACATCTTCAGACATTGCCCGACAGATCGCCAACGCTCACACCCTCTTCAATTTGACCAACACCCTGATTTTTCTTCCCTTCGTGACACCCTTCGTGGGCGTCATCAAACGTATCATCCCATCCTCGGAGGAAGCTCATTCAGGTCCTCTCTACCTGGATGCACACCTTCTGGAAGCTTCCCCGGCGGCCGCAACCGACGCTATACGCAAGGAAGTCCTCCATCTCGGTCATATCGCCCTGGAGATGCTGGATGACGTTCATGCAGGCTATACCAAGGATGACCCCAAGATGATTGACCAAGTAAACCAAACAGAAAAAGTCGTTAACGATATGACCCATCGGATCGCTGCGTATGCTTCCGAACTCTGGGAGCGACACATCTCCAGTGAGCTCTCTCAGGTTCTATCGTCCTACGTGAACGGCCTGGGGGATATCGAGCGTATCGGAGACCATGCCCAAAATCTGATGGAGACGTACGAGTATAAGCGAGAGAATAAGCTCAGTTTCTCAGAAAAAGGCATGTCCGAGTTCAACCAGATGTACCAGTTGGTTCGAAGTTCTCTGGCCCTCAGCTTGGAGGCCGTTGAGACCGAGGATCTGAAGAAGGCCAACTACGTCGCGGAGATCCTGGAAGAAGAGGTGGATGACATGGAACAAAAACTTCGAAAAAGCCATATCCGCCGTCTCAACGAGGGCTCATGCAGTCCTTCAGCTGGCGTGGTGTTCATCGACATCCTAAGCAATTTTGAACGGATCGGAGATCACGCCCACAACTTAGCCATGATCGTTCGGGACATGACCCGTATCCGCAAAAAAAGAGGTTAGGCCTTTCGCCTGGTTTTTTTGATGGTCTTTCGCCCCTTGGGACGGTTTCGAATGTATATTACCCGGGAGTGACCGTCACTTTGGACCCTCTCGTCAACATCGAAAATACCTATGGCCGAGGCCAGTTCGCCGAGCTTAGTATACCCGTAATTTCTGGGGTCAAACTCGGGGGACTGTTTGGCGATATTACTCCCCACGGTTCCCAGCTGAGCCCATCCGGCGTCGTCGGAGGCCGCCTCTAAAGATGTTCGCAGGAGATTTACCAACTGGGTGTCACCTTTGAGCTCAACGGATGTCTTGCGTCGGATAGCCGGCTGGGCATCCTCTTTGATGATGATGACTTCAGTGTAGATAAACTTGTCACAGGCCGAGACGAACGGCTTAGGAGTCTTCTTCTCCCCGAAGCCATAGACCGTCAGACCAGCCTCCCGAATGCGGGCAGCCAATCGGGTGAAGTCGCTGTCGCTGGACACAAGACAGAAGCCGTCAAAGCGATTGGTAAACAAGAGATCCATGGCATCGATTATCATGGCACTATCTGTGGCGTTCTTGCCAACAGTGTACCGAAATTGCTGGATGGGCTGGATGGAATGTTCAAGAAGAACGCCCTTCCATCCCCCTAGGTTCGGGGTAGTCCAATCGCCATAGATGCGCTTGACGCTGGCAACACCGTACTTGGCTACCTCAGCGAGCAACCCCTCGGTGATGGCTGGTCTGGCGTTGTCCGCGTCGATGAGAACCGCCAGACGAGGTTGAGATATGTCGGTTTCGCTCATGGTGAGTTCCTCCTTTCCCGAGGTGCCCCAAAGCGCCTCTGCCTTAAAATTAACTTTATATGCTGATCGTTTAGAAAACTACCACTACACAGCCATGTTCTTTGGGCTCCAAGAAGCAACATTGACGGATTGTGTTTTTTCTTTGAGTCAGTATACGATCTTTTGGCCAATCGTCCAACAAGAGAGCGTGTTGTGGATAATGTATTATTGTACATACACAAGGCCTTGGATTTGTTTTTAAATTTATTATGTCGAGCTCTGTACCAAGAAAGGACGAATGCCATGAACAGACTGTTTTCTCCCATACAAATCGGTCCGATCACCCTGCCCAATCGCATTATCCTGCCACCTATGTGTCAATTCGTAGCCAAAGACGGTAAACCAACGCCATGGCACATCATTCACTACGGTCAGATGGTATGCTCTGGAGCGGGACTGATCATATTGGAAGCCACGGCGGTATGCCCTGAAGGAAGGATCTCTCCTTTCGACCTGGGGCTATGGTCCGACGAAACCGAGGAAGCCATGGCCCATTTACTGGCAAGCATACGGCCCTACGCCTCCATGCCTCTGGCGATCCAACTGGCCCACGCCGGACGAAAAGGATCCTGTAGCGCACCGTGGGATGGCAGCCATCTCATCACCCCTGAGAACGGAGGCTGGGTCCCGGTGGCTCCATCGCCTCTTGCCTATGGTCAAGGAGCTCCCCTCCCATCAGAGCTTTCGGAGGAGAAGATACAAGACGTGATTCAAGCTTTCACAGATGCCGCCTATCGGGCAGACCGTTTGGGATTCGACGCCGTTGAGATCCACGCAGCTCACGGCTATCTTCTCCACCAATTTCTCTCATCTCTAAGCAATCGCCGTCACGATCGATTCGGAGGTTCGCTGGAAAATCGGATGAGGCTCACCCTGGAGGTTCTCCGATCGGTTCGGAAGGCGGTTCCTCACAGCGTGATAGGCGTCCGTATCTCGGCCACCGATTGGGTGCCTGGAGGATGGGATCTGGACCAATCGACCACCTTGGTCCGACAACTTCGACATCTAGGTTGCGACTACATCCACGTCTCAAGCGGTGGTCTCTCGCCCGAGCAGATCATATCTCTTCACCCAGGATACCAACTCCCTTTCGCTTCAAGAATTAAGGCGGATACCGGTTTGCCCACCATTGCCGTCGGCCTTATAACTCAGGCGGAACACGCCGACTCCATCGTATCTACGGGGAAAACCGATATGGTGGCAATCGGGCGAGCCATGCTATTCAATCCCCGATGGCCCTGGCACGCTGCGGCTTGCCTTGGTACGTCAATTCAAGTTCCAGAGCCCTACCGTCGATCAGCCCCTTCGGCGTTCCCTCGCTTGTTTCAACAGTAAATGCGTCCGAGTCTCCCAGCCTCAGGTCGTTCCGCCAGAACCCTGTTGCCCCAGTCGATACTTAACGACGGCAGGTCAAAAATACGAACCTCGAATGGGCTCCGTCAAAACGACCTGAGACAAGTTTCTGGTTTTTTGGAGTACCCTGAATTCAAAAGCGAGTTTTATGGGTGTGGCATCCACAAGCCCACTTCCCGTTCAGACCATGTTCTCTGGACGGACAAGCCGATCAAAATCCTCACCCGAGAGAGCTCCTGAGGAGACAGCGGCCTCCCTGAGAGTGAGACCTTCTTCATGAGCTTTTTTTGCGATGGCAGCCGACCGATCATAGCCCAATGTCGGCGTCAAAGCGGTGACCAACATGAGGGATCGGTCCCGTGTCTGGACGATTCGTTCCTCGTCGACCTCAAGTCCTGACAGGCACCTTTTAGTGAAGGAATCAACCCCGTCGGACAAAAGCCGCAGCGACTGAAGCACGGCGTTGATCATCACAGGCATGAACACGTTCAGCTGAAAGTTCCCCTGGCTTGCAGCCATACCCACCGCAACGTCGTTTCCCATGACCTGAACCGCGATCATGGTCAGAGCCTCGGCCTGAGTGGGATTAACCTTGCCGGGCATAATGGAACTCCCTGGCTCATTGGCTGGGATAACCAGCTCGCCCAGACCGCACCGAGGACCGGAAGCGAGCCACCGAACGTCGTTGGCAATCTTCATGAGGTCGGCCGCCAGCGCTTTGAGAACACCGTGAAGGGCTGCCAACTCGTCTTTGCTCGTGAGGGAATGAAATTTATCCGGTGCTGAACGAAAATCGATCCCTGTCAGGTCTCCCAGCTCCTGAGCCGCCCTTTCTCCGAACCCATCAGGGGCATTAAGGCCGGTTCCTACAGCTGTCCCCCCCAAAGCCAGGTCCTTGAGGTATTCCACAGCGCTGAGAAGCATGGACTCGCAGCGCTCGATCATACGAACCCATCCGCCTATCTCCTGACCAACAGTCACCGGTGTGGCATCCTGGAGATGGGTTCGGCCAATCTTGACCAGGTCAATATACCTCGTGACCTTCTCCCGGAGGACCGAAACCATGGCCTCCAAAACAGGACACAGACGACGCTCAACAGCGAGCACTGTGGATATGTGCATAGCAGCGGGGAAGACATCGTTGCTGCTCTGGCTCCGGTTTACGTGATCGTTGGGATGGACGTCCAACCCCGAGGATCTCCTGGCAAGGTGAGCCAAAACCTCATTGACATTCATGTTGGTCTGGGTACCGCTGCCGGTCTGCCACAAAGAGAGAGGAAACTGATCCTTCCAGTTGCCTGAAAGAACTTGATCGGCAGCCTCGACGATAGCCCGCCCTCGATCCTGATCCAGAACCTGGAGTTCAACGTTGACCGAGGCTGCAGCTTTTTTGATCAAAACCAAGGCCTCAATAAGCTCCGGCGGCATGACCTCTGTTCCTATAGGAAAATTATCCAGGCTCCTCTGGGTCTGAGGGCCCCATAGTGCATCATGCGGTACCATAACCTTTCCTAGTGAGTCTTCTTCCGTCCGCCATCCCACGCCGATCACATCCTTTCAAGGGATATGCGTATCATACATAGTATCCTTTGGTATTATATGCTCTATAATAGCAGTACGTACACGAAATATTGACGGGGGAAGAAATGAAGATGACAGACAAAACGTTAATTCGCTTCGGGGTGGCGGTACCTGAGAAGCTGCTTCGTGATTTTGACCGCCAAGTTGAGGAGAAAGGCATTCCCAATAGATCCGAGGCCTTGAGACAACTTATACGGAACTCCATATCGGAACGACGATGGGCCCAAGGAGAGGGAGTTGTGTACGGGTCTTTGACTATCTCGTACAATCACCACGCCCGGGAGGTAAGTTCTGTTTTGACAGATGTTCAGCACAATTTCGGCGATGTCATTATTTGCACTAATCACGTTCATGCTGACAACGATCACTGTCTTGAGGTGATCATGGTCAAGGGCAAGGCCCACAGAGTGAAGAGCCTTGTGGATCTTCTCTCTGGAGTGAAGGCGGTCAACAACCTCTCGCCGGTCATCACGTCAATTTTATGACTCAACTTAAAAACACAATACAGGGACGCTGAAAATTCTTGGCGTCCCTGTATTGTGTTCGACTCTCTGGTTTATTGTTTCAGAGCGACGACCTCTATTTCCACCTTAGCGTCCAAGGGAAGTCTGGCAATCTGCACTGCGCTTCTGGCCGGGCACTCGCCGCTGAAGAACTTTTTATAGATCTCGTTCATTACGGCAAAGTCATTCATATCCTGTAGAAAAACCGTGGTCTTGACCACGTTGTCCAGCGAACTTCCTCCGGCCTCCAATACAGCCGACACGTTCTTGAGAGCCAGCTCTGTCTGCCCTTCGATTGTATCGGCAAAGACCTTTGTTACCGGATCCATGCCGAGTTGTCCCGAAGTATAGACAAAGGTCTCGGTCTCAATTCCCTGGCTGTAGGGCCCAATAGCTCCCGGTGCTTTGTCCGTAACGATAGCTTTTCTCATAGGTAAATCTCCTCCTGCTCTTTGAAATATTTCGGCTCTCTTCATGCTCGCCAAAGATCACCGAACTTCCTCACTCAGTTTTTGGGGAACCTCTAAAAACTCAGAAACTCGCCTCAGGTCGTTTCGACGGAGCCCATTCAAGGTTCGTATTTTTAGTCTGCCGTCGTGAAGTATCGACTGGGACGAGGCGGATGTCATCCTAAGCCAAGAGGGCACAGGAGGTGCTCTCTGAATTTAATACATAGTCCGATCAAATTTATAGAAGAGCCGCTCCAAGCTTATTATAACATCTCAGAAGGGAACACCAAAGCTTGCTCCAGCGGGGAAGTCTCTCTCCAAACAAAATTCCCGGATAGCCCGAAGAAAATCCCCGACAGTCATGACGGCCTGGTCTTTTTCGTGGTTTGATCTCCAAAGACGTGTTTCACTCTGTTTCGGAAAGAAGCTTTGCTGTTTCAGGAACTTCGGTGTTTGAGTATAACCGGTGTTGTGCGATCCTAATGCCCGGGAAAAGAGCTACCTTTCAAAATCGGGAATAAAATACGTACGACATGGTACTATAACATCCAGACCTACGGAACTATATCGTCATCGGGAGGATTTATACATGACCCAATCTAAACTTGTTTTTTTAGCGGTATTGACTCTTGCTCTCCTTCAGTCCCCTCAGGCTCGCTCTCATGAGTTGGGACAAAAACTGTTCGATGAATTTCTAAGAAAAACACACCCTCAAGAGGCCGAGATGATCCTGGACGGAGAGCCAGAGGAGTCCGGTCGGGTCCGGCATATCTATCTAGACCTCCGAGATGCCGAGATCGGCGGTGTTATCGTAGATCAGATCGTTATCGAAGGCTTGGATGTCCTCTTCACCCCCCCTGATACGTGGAACACCGAGAGTGCCGATGTGCTCTCAGCCCTATCCACCAACGCCCTGACGGTGATTCGAGAACAGGACATCAACGATCACTTGAAGCAAAAGGAGTTTGGTAAGGACGAGCGATGGGATAATATTCAGCTTGATTTCTCTCCGGGGCGGGTTTACGCTCGAGGAAACTACCTGGCCAACGCGCTTTTTATAAAGCTGAATATCCTCATTGAGATAGATGGGACTTTCAAGGTAACCGGTGGTAAGCAAATATGGTTGGACGACTACACTCTCAAGGTCAACCGTGCGACGATCCCTGACGGCCTGACCGATCGGGCTATATCCAAGATCCAGCCTATCCTTGACCTGAGAAAGTTTATATTCCCAGTCCAGTTAGAGAAGGTGATCCTCACCGACGAAGCGGCCCTTATCGAGAGTATCCGTCGTCCTCATCCTTTTGAGGGAATTCGATACAAATATAAAGCCCCCTTAGCTCACCTGTGACACAAAACCCCTGGGGTGTTACAATGCCATTCAACGGCTTTCGTCCAAGCAAGAAAAAAGGAAGGATATGCCCATGGAGCTTACAGTAAACTCCTCCGTATCGTCGAAAACGAAGGTGTCCCTTCTGGCTACAGGTCACCTGGTCAACGATCTATACGCTGCTTTCCTTGATACCTTCCTACCGACAATGGTTCGAAACCTGGGATTTTCCTACGTTCAAGCCGGTATCCTCACATCTCTGTCAGGAATTATGCACGTTGTTTTCCAGCCGATCATGGGGCACGTGGCTGACGGGCACACCAGACCGTGGCCCATTATGTTCGGTCCCATAGCCACAGCCCTGGGGGCCTCCCTCATCCCTCTGTCCAGCAGTTATACAATGGCCTTGAGCATGGTGGTCCTTTGGGGTCTGGGAACAGCGTCTTTTCACCCCCAGGGTCAAGGCTCTCTGGGATACATAACACCTCCTCAGGATCTTGCCTTTGCCATTTCGTTATTCGGCCTTGGAGGCATGTCGGGGGTGACTGTCAGTTCTCTGTACGCCGTTGCTCTTTATCGCTTTCTTCCGCATTGGGTCATACCTCTTGTGGCGGTTACACCACCAATACTTTTGGCCTGTGTGTATTACCGCATTATGCCTCAGATTCGAGAATCGTCTGACGAGCATATAAATACTGCAGAGGATGGATTTATTAAAAACCTTGTGGGAGTTTTTCGGCTGGTCTATCCCATATGGATCGTGACGTTCTTGAGGGATTGCTCTAAAAGGGGGCTTCGGTTTTTAATTCCCTTGCTGGTGACGGCCCACGGCGGATCGATGACTCAAGTCGGAACCCTCCTGTTTGCTCTGTCCCTGAATTCAGCCATCGCCCCTCTGATCGTTGCACGAATTGCTCTGAAAGTGGGAAATGTTCCGGTGGTTCGGGCTATAATCCCCTCAGCGGGAACGCTGCTATGCGTGGCATGGCTCGTTGATTCCTCTTGGAGTATCCCCCTGTTCGTCATCGGAGGAGCCTTACTAAGCTCTTGCTCGCCGGCCACAGACGCAATGGCCCAAAACTTGGCTTCCAAGCGTCGCAGCACCGCCAGCTCGATCATGATGGGGTTCTCTTTCGGCCTGGGAGGGGCTGCTATGGCACCTTTGGGGTGGCTCTCGGATCAGAGCGGACTTCGAGCTGCCCTGGGACTCGTGTCCTTTTTACCTTTTCTTGCCGTTCCAACCATGATGTTCCTGTGGCCTAAAAAAGGCATAGCCTAATATTTTTTAACAAAAAGGAGAGATTATATGTCGTACAAAGACTGGTTCCCCCGGGGAAGCGGCGATTGGTTCGATCAGAGAGGCAGCAACGATAGGTCCCAACCGCCCAAGTTTAAACTCCCCATCAGTAAGCCCGTCCTCATCGCTTTGGTTATCGTTGCTTTAATCATCGTCGTCGTCCAGGGTTCTGCGGGATTTCTCACCGAAATCTACTGGTTTCAAGCCCAAAAACTAAGCTCCGTATTCTGGACAACGCTTATTTCTCAATGGGGTTTATGGCTAACCGCCACCATTCTTTCAACGGTGATTTTTCTGATCTCCTTCCGTCTGGCCCAGAGACGAGCCGGATCCATCTCTCTTCCTGATGAGCTGGCCCAGCTCATCCCCCTTCGTTCTCCCAAGGCTGCTCTGCTGGTTATTGCGGCATCAATAATCTTGGGCGTCATTACGGGCAACGGTGTCCGAGGACAGTGGGAGGTTGTTCTACGATTTATACATGCCACATCTTTCGGAGTAACTGACCCCATCTTTGGACACGATGTGGGACTCTACGTCTTCGGGCTTCCGTTCTACCATATGCTCCACGCCTGGCTCATGCAGCTTTTGTTCCTTTGCCTGGTCGGATCGGCTGCTATCTATGTGCTCACACTCCTGCCCAAGTTCCAGCTCGAACGCCGAATCATCGTCCCCACGCCCATCCGGGGACACCTCCTTTCATTGGCCGCCTTATTGGCCTTGAACTGGTCCTTCGGGTACTGGCTTGAGCGTTTCAATCTGTTGTACTCTACCAGGGGAGTCGCTTTCGGAGCCAGCTATACCGACATCCACGCCGATCTTCTGGCACTGAACGTCATGACCGTTCTTTCAGCTATGGTGGCTGTCCTGCTTCTCCTGGGAATCGCAAAAAAAACATGGAAATACTCGGCTTTCGTGATCGGTGCCCTCTTCGTCTCCAATATCCTCCTGAGAGGTGTCTACCCAGGGCTCATCCAAAAATATGTAGTGGTCCCCAACGAGCTCGTCAAGGAGACCCCCTATATAGAGCATAACATCACCGCTACGGTGGAAGCCTACGGCCTCAAGGACCTTTCTATCCTGAAAGTGGAGCCTGATAAAACGATTACTCAGGCGGACCTGGAGGACGACACGGAGACCTTGACCAACATTCGGTTATGGGAATACAGCCCCCTGCTCCGAAGTTACAAACAACTTCAGGAGATTCGCAGCTATTATGACTTTCTGAATGCCGACATCGACCGATATTCGGTAAGAGGACATACCCGGCAAGTGATGATCGCAGCCCGGGAACTTAATCTCAGAGAGCTTCAAAACCCCACCTGGACCAACACAAAGCTGGAGTTCACCCACGGATATGGGGTTGTGATGAACCCGGTCAACGAGGTTAGCCCCAGTGGACAGCCCGTTTTCTGGGTTAAGGATCTGCCACCGTTGATGTCCATCCCTATGTCCATCAATAAGCCTCAGATCTACTATGGCGAGGCTCCAGAGAACTATGCATTCGTCAAGACTACCGTCCAGGAATTCGACTACCCTATGGGGGAATCGAATGCCCGTACGACCTACGATGGCTCGGGAGGCGTTCCCATGGGTTCCCTGTGGCGGAGGCTCATATACGCCTTGAGCTTCAACGACTCAAAGATCATTTTCTCCGACGTGTTCACTCCAGAGAGCCGGATTATGTATCACCGGAACATCCGAGGTCGGCTCAGAAAAGCTGCTCCGTTCCTTCTCTACGATGGCGATCCATACATGGCTGTAGTGAACGGACGGCTTTTGTGGATTCAAGACTGCTACACTGCCACCGATGGGTACCCCTATTCGGAGCCCGTACCGGTCGGAGCAGGACGAAGCCGGGCTAGGATTAACTACATCCGAAACAGCGTAAAAGCAACGGTGGATGCCTATGACGGCACCATGATTTTCTACGTGCTTGATAATTCAGATCCCCTCATTGCTACTTGGCGAAAAATTTTTCCTGACCTGTTTACCGACGGAAGCTCCATGTCTCCCGAACTTCGGCGTCACATTCGGTATCCCAAAGGGCTTTTCGCCATTCAAAGCGAGATTTACCGAACATACCACATGCAAAACCCCAATACTTTCTACAACAAAGAGGACGTTTGGGAGACTGTCGGCAGTGGCGACGATCATACAGCGATGGATTCTTACTACCTGATCATGACTCTGGCAGGAGAGACATCATCCGAGTTCGTCATCATATCGCCTTTCATGCCTGTGGGTAAAAATAACATGATCGCCTGGCTTGCCGGCCGATCAGATGGGGAACACTACGGCGACCTGCTGGTTTACAAGTTCCCCAAACAGAAACTCATTTATGGTCCTACTCAGGTTGCAGCTTTGGTAGACCAAAATCCGGAGATATCGGCCCAGTTATCCCTGTGGAGCCAGAGAGGTTCTGACGTTATCAGGGGCAACATGTTAGTCATCCCCATAGGCAAATCCCTTCTCTATGTCCAACCTCTGTACCTTCGGGCTGAACGAGGGGATCTGCCTGAACTCAAGCGGGTGATCGTCTCGACGGGCGGACGAGTTACCTGGGCCCAGGATTTTGGGTCGGCTCTGGCGAAGCTCCTTGGTCTGTCCGCAACAGCCGCTTCACCTGAGGATTTTGTGGATCAGCCACGCACTATTGAAACCTCAACGAACGGAGGTTCTCATGATCTTCACAGTCTGGCCGTTCGAGCCCAGGAGATCTGGGAAGCATCCCAGTCTGCTCTAAGAGCTGGAGACTGGAAGGGCTATGGTCACTGGATGAATAAGCTGGAGGAAGTTATTCTCGAGATGGAGCGAAAAAGTTCCTCAAGATAAATGAGAAATCTCCTTGAGAAAAAGAACAAAAAAGGGTATCCTAGTGTGGGTAGATCAAGTTTCTCCATACCAACAACCTCCAGACAATACGCCGACGGATGTCCGTCGGCGTATTGTCTGACGATAGGGAACCTCTAAAAACTCAGAAACGTCAATCATCCACTCCTATAACGGCATCGGCAACGTTTCGTCCTAATTCCACCGCCATGTCTAAATCCTGCTCAGTCGGTCGGCTCACAATCTCCACTTCGGGTTCCACCTTTGTCCACCCCGCCTGTTCGGCGAAGAGTCTTAATGGTTTCATCGCGGCTCCCTTACTCCAGGTATAGGAGCCACAGATACCCACAAAACGTCGAGACATCTTCTTACCTTCCAGCATATCCATAAAGTGAGCTATTTTGGGAAACACCCCGCCGTTGTAGCTGCACCCTACCAAGATCAGGCCCCGACACCTCCAAGCCTCCTGGATGAGACTTGATAGGTCTGCCGTAGCCGAATCCATCACGGTCACGTCGGTCACGCCCTCGTCATGGATGCCCCGAGCTGCCGCCTCGGCCAGACGAGCGGTATTTCCGTACATGGAGCCATATACAACTAAAACTGCTCGATCGGTATCTTGCCTAGCCATCGAGCGATACAGTTCAACAATATATCCTGGATCTTTTCGGTACAGGGGGCCGTGAGCAGGACAAATCATTCCCAGATCTAAACCATCAACTTTAGCCAAAGCTCTCTCGACAAAAGTGGAGTATTTTCCTACAATATTGGAGTAGTACCGATACGTTTCGCCTCTGTAATCCTCCAGGTCGATTTGGTCATCAAAGAGCCCACCATCCAGGGCTCCGAAGCTCCCAAAGGCATCACAAGAATAGAGAGCTTTGGAGACTGTATCGTAGGTTACCATGGTTTCAGGCCAGTGAACCATGGGGATCAGGGAGAAGGTCAGACTGTGGTTGCCCAACTCCAACACGTCTCCATCAGCCACCTCCAGAGATTGCGGCAGTGAGCCATAAAACTGACTCACATACTTAAGGGTTTTCCTGTTGCCTACGATGGTGATCTCTGGGAAAGCCTGAAGCATGGTCTCAATAGCTCCTGAGTGATCGGGTTCAACGTGATTGATAATCATGTAGTCCACAGATCGATCAGTACCTATGATCCCCTTGATTTTAGCGATGTATTGATAGTAAAAATCGGCCTTAACCCCGTCGATCACTGCCACCTTGTTATCGTCAATCATGTAAGAATTATAGGAAACCCCTCTGGAAAGAGGCCACAAAGCCTCAAAGAAACCGGTGGTCCTGTCGTTGATGCCTATCCACCAGGTCTTATCAGCGATCTGAATTGGTCTGTTCATGTATATACCACCTCTCATCAAATTACTCTGCTGAATATAGTAGCACAGTCATTCGAACTTCGTTTATAAACGAACAATAGCGGGAGAACTTCTCTCGCTATTGTTAAATAAAAAATAATTTAAAAAGTAAAAAAATTTATAATAAATTTTCTGTGTACCCTGATTATCCATAGGGACCCTCTAAAAACTCAGAACCCCACCTCAGATCGTTTCGACGGAGCCCATTCGAGGTTCGTATTTTTGACCTGCCGTCGTGACGGTATCGACTGGGATAAGGCGGATATCGTCCCAGTCGAGAGGACACAGGAGGTGCCCTTCGAGGCGACGGTACGAAGCAGGCAGGTCAAAGAATACGTTTAGGCGAGACAGGGCTTTGGCGGAACGACCTGAGACTGGGAGACTCGGATGTAGATGTTTAGAGGCCCCCATATATTTTTTAAAGGGGGTGACTCCATGGAGAAAACCATCAAACGTGTTCTGGTTGTACTCGTCATATATCTGTCGATATCGGTAGTATATCTCTCTCTTTACGGTATCCACATCCGGAAAAACTTCGGTGGGGTTGCCCTTCGAGGCTGCAGGTACTTCCATAAGGAGAAAACTTTAGAAAAATATTTTAAAAATATAAAAAATAATATTAATAAAAATAACTTTTTATTACATTGCAAATATATAATCAAACAATCAATAAATAAAATCGGTCATCTGACAGCTTATATTCTTAAACAAAACGACGCGACCCCGCTTCATGTAGCCTTTAAAGAATCAGCTGCATTTTTACGATACAGTCATCTCTACGCTGTCCCTCTGGATCTGCTCATTGCCGTTGCCAACACAGAGAGTCATTTTAACCCCTTGGCTAAGAGCTCTCATGGTTCAGCAGGGGTTATGCAGGTTACGTGGAAAATTCACGAAAAAACGCTTTTACCCTACGGGTTCAATAGCCCTGATGAGCTTCACGATCCGGTCCTAGGTATCAAAGCAGGAAGCATTATATTATCTCGATATATAGAAAAGAACAAAGATTTAAAGACGGCTCTAGGACACTATTATGGGGGACCTCCAGAAGCGTATTGGAGTCGTATAGCTAAGAACCTCAAACGATACCGTCGATACGATCAATCCGTCCGTTAAGTTTTATTTCCCCAAAAAGTTCGTATAATGGACTCTTCTGGATATGAAGTGAAAAGACTTGTGAACACAAAAACCACAAGCGTTCCAGCCAGTGTCGGTATGATAACGTGCATCCCTATTCAGACTCAAGGGGAAGAGACCTAAAAAGAATCTTCACCATAGCCCAAGCTAAGAAACAAAACACGAAAGGTCCTAAGACAGCACTGAAAAAAAACATCCAGGAAGACCAAAGACCGTCGATTCTCCTACCACTCCATCACTGTAGGCAACCCCGTACCACCACAGAAAATACATACCGGTCAAGATGATCGAACAGAGAGCCTCAGATTGGGCTATCTGAAACCTCTGATCTTCTTTCCATCTTTCCTCTTGTATTGCCATAGGCATATCAATCTCCTTTTCGATTATCGTCACCATCGGGAAATCTCAGTGCATAGACAGCCATGAGGCAAGCCAGAGATTGGGCTACATCTCGACGATCTATTTTTTTCGACGTAGAATTAAAATAGGTTTTAATGGACTCCTGGGATGGATAAATCATCTTAAATGAAGGAGATTGGGACGGTTGAACAGTTCTGACAAAACTCCCAAGATCCACCCGAAGCCTGGTCACGTTCAGTCCCCACCGACGACGAATCTCCGAAGTCACTGTTCCTCCTTTCATGTTTATCACCTTTGCGACTCCAGGAGTTTGACAGGTCACCACGAGAACTCCGTCCTCCAGAGAAGCCGGATAACTTTTATTTCCTAAAGAGACTCCTACCACCGAAGGCCATAGATGACAGACCTCCGACATGGTCATCGCGATGCCCACCGATGGAGAGAGGGTACGGACAATAAGGGTATCTATTTTTTCGGGTCCCCTTCCTGTTTGTCTCATGAATGTCGTTTCCTAGCGCTTAGAGCTGTGGACAGAAGCTCTAAATCGGTGGGGGTCACGCCGGATATCCGACCTGCTTGCCCCAAAGTCATGGGACGAATCTGTTCTAATTTTTCCAAACTTTCGGTGAGAAGCCCACTTATAGAACGATAATCAAAATCATCAGGGATAGTCAAGTTTTCCATCCTCTCCAATTTATGTACAGAACGAAGTTGACGATCTATATAACCTGCATATTTGATCTGAACCTCCACCCTATGAGTCAAATCCCTATCGATCTCAACTTCGGATGGTAAATAATTAACGATCATATCGTAGGTAACTTTTGGGCGTCTTAAAAGATCGTCTCCGCTGACAGTTCGATCTAACGGAGATTCACCCAGAGCTATCAGATCATCGTTCAGGCGTTTACTGGGATATATCCTGCTCTTTTCTAAGCGGTTAGTTTCTCTGTTTATAATTTCCCATCTTTTTTCCAAAACAGCCCATCGCTGATCGTCCAAAAGACCAAGACGACGACCCAAACAGGCCAGACGTTGATCAGCATTATCATGTCGAAGCAACAGTCGATATTCACACCGACTGGTCAACATCCGATAAGGCTCCCTGGTACCCTTAGTCACAAGATCATCCACTAAGACCCCCATATAGGCTTCATGACGTCCTAAAACCAGAGGCTCATCACCTCTAAGACAAAGAACAGCGTTGATCCCAGCAAGAAGTCCTTGAGATGCAGCCTCCTCGTACCCTGATGTTCCGTTGATCTGTCCAGCAAAAAACAACCTCTGTATATTTTTAGTTTCCAACCAGGGAGTAAGGCTTGTTGGATTAATGTAATCGTATTCGATGGCATATCCTGGACGGAGTATTTTTGCAGCAGAACATCCCGGAAGGGTTCTGGTCATAGCGAGCTGAATATCATAGGGCAGGCTCGTTGAAAAATTTTGAACGTATATTTCCCGACTCCCTTTAGCTACGGGCTCAAAAAAAAGAATATGACTATTTTTTTCAGGA